>Ga0302320_10003747_pt1 | contig 35008 bp, 29 predicted proteins | sample Bog_T0_3_FD_202130 | JGI IMG/M metagenome (GOLD analysis project Ga0302320, IMG submission 202130) | Peat permafrost microbial communities from Stordalen Mire near Abisko, Sweden - Bog_T0_3 | ecosystem: Environmental > Terrestrial > Soil > Wetlands > Peat | place: Sweden: Abisko, Stordalen Mire...
GTCCTCACCGCCGACCGAATCCGGCTTCGACTGGGAGCGCCTGCGTCCCCATCTCGACGCGGCCATGCAGGATCTGGGCACGCGCGACCGTGAGGCCGTGCTCCTGCGCTTCTTCGAGCAGCGGCCGTTTGCCGAGATCGCGGCCCGTCTTGGGGTCAGCGAAAACGCCGCGGCGATGAGCGTCGGCCGCGCCCTCGAGAAACTGCGCCGCGCCCTTGCGCGCCGCGGAATCAGCTCCGCTTCGTCGGCCCTGGCCCTTGCATTGGCGGATCATGCCGTCGCCGCGGCCCCCGCCGGCCTGGGAGCCGCCGTCGCAGGCACAGCCATCGCCGAAGCGGGGGCGTTCGTCTCGGCCGGCGCATCGGCCCTGGGAATCCTTCAACTTATGGCAACGACCAAGCTCGCCCTCGGACTCACCGGCCTTTGCGGAGTTCTAGCGCTCGGGACCGGGATCTACTTTGCAGTCGGGATAGGCTTCGAGGAAGCCGCAGACGGCACGTCGGCGGATGCGGCCTTGCGCGCCCGCTTGCTGGACGACCGCCGGCAGCTCGTCACGGAAATGAAGAAAGCTGCCGAACTCCGCAGCGCCCTGGGCTCAATGAAGACTCCGAAGCCGGCAACCGCCGCGTCCGCAACGGAAGGCCAGTCGAAGGTGACGGGAGATTTTCTTGGCGAAGAGATCGCGGAAAATCCGCAGTTGCGCCATGTTCTCGCGCAATCCTACAGGGCGCAGTTCAAAATCTGGTACGGCCCGCTGTTTCACGAGCTTGGACTCAAGCCCGAGGAGATAGACCGCTTTGGAAATCTGCAGCTCAAGATGTTCTCGGACATTTATGATCTTCAGCAGGCCGCCCGCCTTCAAAACCCCGGCGCTGCCCCGGACGATCCGGCCCTCGCCTCGATGGAGGACAAGATCGCGAGCCAGCGGGACTCCTTACTGCGCGACTTGCTAGGCGAATCGGGCTTTCAGGAATACACGCAGTATGAAGCCACGCTTCCAGCCCAGCCCCTGGTCAACAGCCTGGCCGCGAACCTCTACTATTCGCCCACGCCTCTCTCGGCACAGGAAGCCGATCAGCTCACAAGGATTATCGCAGCCCAAATTCCTCCGAGCCCAAGGGACTCGTTCGGCTTGCCAAAAGTCGATGCCGCAACCCTGAACTGGGACAACATCCTGTCGCAGGCGCAAGGGGCCCTGCTCCCGGGGCAGGTCGCCGCGCTGCAGTCCCTTCGGGCCCGGGCCGAGCTCGACCAGCTTGAACAACAGGGCGCCAAGGACACCATCGTGAAGGCCAGTGCACCGTGAAGAGGCCGACCCTCATTTTCGCCGCCGTGTCGTTGGCTGCGGCCCTGGCGATCGCCTTTGCCGTCCGGGAATGGCACAAAGCCAGGCGCCTCGCCGCGGAATCGGAGCAGCGGAGGACCGTGCGGTTCGATATCAACAGGCAGCTTTCCGCCGCCGAAGACGTGCTCCGCGAAGCCCGGTTGCAGACGGCCGACCTCGACAGGACGCTTCGGATCGCAAAAGCACGTCCCGAACCTGCGCCGGAGTCCGTTTCGGAGCCAAAACCTGTCGGTTCGAGTGCGACAGCCGCCCTTCACGCGAGGTACATGAAAGCCTACCGCGACAACCTGGTTGGCCAGTGGGGCCTGCTCTTCCAGATCCTAGGGCTTTCGCAGGGCCAGATCGAGCAGCTGAAGGACCTGCTGACCCAGCGTGAGGAGAATGACATCACCGTCCAGCAGACGGCCATTCGCCGCGGGCTGGAGGAGTCTTCTCCGGAAATACAGGCCCTGGATGACGAACTGGACCGCCAGAACAAGGCGGCGATCGCCGCCTTGCTTGGGCCTGATGGCTATTCCCAGTATCGCGATTACTATCACGACCGCGCCGTCCTGCCGATCGTCAGCGACCTCGCCGGGGACCTTTTCTCGACAGGAACTCCCTTGAGTGCGCCGCAAGCGCAGCAGCTCATCGGAATCCTTGCGGACAACAGCAAGAAAAGGGACGGCTCAACCGTTGTAAAAGGCACGGTCAATTGGGACAAGGCGATCGGGAGCACCCAGGCCTTCCTCTCGCCGGCCCAGACCGCCGCGCTCGGCGCCCTCAGAAGCCAGTACGAGGCAGAACAGCAGGTCGCCATCTACTTCATCAACCTGGCCAACTCTGCGGGAACCAAGGGGCCCTGACCTGTCGAGCTCTTCCCCGGGGCATCAGGCGGGGCCGCCTCTTCGTTGTGGCCCGGGGCGCGCCGCCGGTCTTGCCGGCGAGCCCTCCCATCGGGTGGAAGCCGGGAGATTCTCGCCTTTCATCAGGAGCGAAAGCTCACCGAGCGTGCTGCCCTCCTCCATGCTGGCCCCATAGAGCACAATCGAGCCGCCGCCCAGGACGCATCGCCGGCCTATGTCGACCGGGCCGATCTTCATCACCCGATCCTCGAACAGGTGGGTCTGGGGACCGCAGTCGCAGTTCAATGCCGCCCCGTCGCCGATCCGCACCATGTCAAACTCGGTAATGTCGGTCGTATCGAGGTACACGCGTTTTCCGATGCGGCACCCGAGCAGGCGCAGATAGGCCGGAAGAAATGGCGTGCCGCGCAGCATGTCGGCAAAGAAGGGAACGGCCAGGTTCTCGTAGGTCGAGGTCACCAGTTCCGAACGCCACACGAAATGACTCCAAAGCGGCTTTTCAGCGACCTTGTAGCGGCCGATCACCAGCCATTTCACGAGGACGGTGAAAGCCCCTGCGGCGAGGGCGAGCCCCAGGTAGAACAACGGAAACAGCGGTGCGATATCCCCGGGGCCCCAGTCGTCGTCGTCCAGGGTCCCGACGATGCTCATCATCACCGAAGTGAGGGCGATGACCACGGTCAGCGGCAGGATCACACGGACGAACTCGATTGCCAGCCGTTGCAGGATGAGCCCGCGCCTCGGCTGAAACGTGCTGTCCTCGCCAAACCTCGTCGTGACCTGGCGTCGCGGCAGAAAGACGGCGGGCGTGCCAAACCACGACGAGCCGGGATTGAGAGCGGCGGCCCGGTCGGCCGGAGGCACGGAAAGGACGCCGATCAAGACGCCGTCCCCGAGTTCGGTGCCCGGCGGAATCACCGCGCTGTTGCCGACGAAGGTGCGCCGGCCGGTCACCGTCCTCTTCAGCGAAAGAAATCCCCGGTGGAGGCGCGGTGCGCCAAGCGAAACGGCGTCGGCGATGAAGGACTCCTCCCCGACCTCAAGCAGGTCGTGGCTGATGGACGAGGCCGTGGAAATCTCCGCCCGCGGGCCCACGCGGACGCCAAGCATCCGGTACCAGGGATTGAGGTAGAGAGTGGCATAGAGGGGATTGACGATGTCGAGGCTCAGCGCCATCAGCTGGCCCACCAGCCAATGGCGCACGTAAGCCAGGCTGCCGACGGAGATACGGCCCGCTCTCACACGGCCGACTAGCAGCCACTTGAGCAGCGCAATCTGCAGGCACATCGAAATCACAAAAACCGCCGCAAGCACGGGGGAGAGCAGCAGGAAACTGTACGCATCGGTGTTCTGGTCGATCTCCGCCATCAGCATCATCCCGGGAAACACCGGCAGGACCGCAAAGATCGGGAAGATCAGAAGGAGGATGGCGCTTCCCGCCGCGAACGCCCAGCGGCCGGGGGCGCTGCGCCGCGCGGTCGCGCCATCGTCAGCCGCCGAGTGAAACCTTGCCGGCGATCCGGCCCATCTTTCGCCTGCCGGGATCACGCCTCCGGGGGGCAGCATCGACAGGTCGCCCAGTTCGGCGCGGTCTTCCATGGCCGTGTTCATCCCCAGGATCGAATTGGCCCCGACATGGCAGGATCTCCCGACCCTGATCCGGCCAACCCTGAACCGTTCGCCCTCCACCTTGCAGCAGGAGAGCGAGGCCTCCGTGGCAAACTCCGTGTCCGCACCGATGGCGACACAGTCGGGTGCGTCGATCGCCCCGCTGTCCAGGAACACCCCCGGTCCAATGCGGGCGCCCAGCAGCCTGTAATAGAACGTCAACAAAGGCGAACCGCCGAGGTAGTGAATGGGGACCGTCTCGATCAGGCGCTGGGTCAGCCACCAACGGTAAAAGGTGAAGCCCCAGAGCGGGTAGTCGCCGGGCCGCAGCCGGCCGAGGATCAGCCACTTGGCCGCTATCCCTATGACGAGCATGACCGGAATCGCCCCGATAAAAAGCCCGAGCGACATGGCCAGCGACGCCAGGCGGCCGATCTCCTGGCTTATGAACCAGGCGTAGGACAGGTAGGGGATGAGCCACTGAAGCGAAAAAAGCCCGTAAACCACCAGCAGGCCGGCCGCCTGCCCGGCGCCGCACAACAGATGGGTGAGCCGGGAAGACGCAGCGTTTGGGGCGGTGGCTGCGGTTGCGGCGGGGCCGGGCCGGGTGCCCTCCAGGCGCGCCGCAAGGCGGCGCACCGTGGGCTGGACGTAAAGGTCCACCATCGACACGTGGCTAAAGCAGGCGTCCCGGCGCAGGGCCGATACAAGCTCGGCGGCGCTCAGGGAGTCCCCGCCGAGATCGACAAAGAAATCGTCATCGATCCCGACTGCCGCCGGGGCGAAGATCGCCGACCATGCGGCATGCAATTTTCGCTCCGCATCCGTGGCGGGCGGTGTTACCGCGCGTTCCGCCGCGGCGGCCCGGGTCGGTGCCGGAAGGGCGGCCCGGTCGACCTTGCCGCTCGACTGGACCGGCAGCTCCGCCAGCGGTTCGAAGATCGCCGGCACCATATGAGGGGGGAGCAACTTCCGCAATCGGGCCCGCAGCGCCGGCTCGTCGAAGCGCGTCCCGTTCAGCGGGACCACATACGCGACAAGCTTCTCGGCGCCGCGCGCATCGCGGCGCACGATCACGGCCGCCTGGCGCAAGCCCCCGGCGGACAGAAGGACCGATTCGATCTCGGACAATTCCACGCGAAAACCCCTGATCTTGACCTGGGTGTCGAGGCGTCCCAGGAACTCGAGTTCGCCCGAGGCATTGCATCGGGCCATATCGCCCGTGCGGTAGAGAATCGGGTCCCAATTTCCGGGCCCGGCCGCCGGATTCAGAACAAAACGCTCCGCCGTGAGGTCCGGCCTGCCGGCGTAGCCAAGCGCCAGACCAGGCCCGCCGATGCAGATCTCCCCCGACTCTCCTTGCCCCACGGGCCTCAGCTCCCCATCCAGCACCCAGACCGTGGTGTTTGACAGCGGCCGGCCGATCGTCACCGGCCGATCGGGCGCCAATTCCGCGAAAGTCGCGGTGATCGTGGCCTCGGTCGGCCCATAAGTGTTGATGATCCGCAATCCCGGCCGCGCCCAACGGCGCACCAATTCCGCCGGGCAGGCTTCCCCGCCGAGGTTCAGGAGCCGCAGCGAGGGGATGGCCGACGTCTGCATTCCGAGCAGGGTCGGGACGCACGTCCACACGGTGACCCTCTCGCGCGCCAGCCAGGGTGCGAGGTCGGAGCCCGAATGCAGTCGATCGCCGGTGCCGAGCAGCAGCTGCGCGCCGCACACCAGCGCCGGCCAAACCTCCTCAAGCGACATGTCGAATGCCGCAGGCGATCCCTGAAAGACCCTATCGCTCCGACGCAACCTGAGCACCGAACCTTCCGCGCGCACGAAATGGCAGATCGACCGATGAGAAATCATGACCCCTTTCGGAAGCCCGGTGGATCCCGAAGTGTAGATGAGGTAGGCGCAATCCGCCGGTTCCACGCCGGTTTCGGCCCGGAGGATAGGACGCGCTGATTCAGCACCGATGGCCGCCACTTCCCTCTCAGGGATCACGACCCGGCAGGGCAATTGACCGGGCGAAGGGACCATGCCTTCACCGGCGACCAGGCACACCGCGCCGCAATCTCGCACGATGTGTGCCGCGCGTTCCCAGGGCCACTGGGGATCGATCGGCACAAACGCACCGCCGGCTTCGAGAATGCCCAGGATCGAGACGTGGACATCGAAGCCCGGCGGCAACCACACGGCGACTCGCCCGCCGCGGCCCACCCCCAGCCCTCGCAGATAACGGGCAAACCGACTGGCGCGGCGCTGAAGTTCGCCATAGCTCAACGCCTGGCCACGGCATTGCAGCGCCGGACGGCCGGAGAACCGGCTGGCGCTCGCCTGGAACATCTCGTGGAGCAACTCGTCGCGCAGAAAATCGGGACGAGAGGGCCCGATAAGCTGGGGCCGCGCCGCGGGCCCGGAGGCGCCTGTCATCTTAACTGTCGTCGGCGTCGTCGTCGACCGCGAGGACGCGGCCATTACCCGCATCGATCTGCACCTCGGTGACGGTGTTGTCGGGTCGGACGATCAGAAAATCAAAATCGAGGTTCCCATCGTCGACCTCGAGTTCCCCGTAGACCACCTTGCCCGGCCGCTTGGTCAGCGCCAGGTTGAAGGCCTGGGGGAAGGAAATCTTCGCAAGGGCGAGGCGGCCCGTGGCGCTCAGCTTCCCGCTTGGCCGGATTGAACCGACCGGCTTCGGGGCGTCGTTCGCGCCTGCCGCGGCCGGGGGGGCCTCCGGCCCCGCCTTGGTCTTGGCCAGGGCAGGACGCATAGTTAAGCAAGAAAACACCGCCATCAGGGAGACGGCGGCGGCAAGAGATGATGAAATGCTTTTCATTTTGCGATGTGTCGGGGGACCAGGGACGCATGCGTTCAACGGCCGCGCCATCCATAGAATATTGAAGGCCGCCCGCGAGCGGTCGATGTGCCTTTGGGGAGGAACCTTCCAGCGCGCGCTGGTGGTTGGCGTAGCATGGGGTTGTGGGGGAATCGAAGCCATCCTAGATGACGAATATCTTCGTCATGATGTCAACGCCTTTTTCGCCCGGCCGAGGTATCCGGCCTGGGACGATTTCCGGGCTCGACCCGCCCCTGCCCGCCCCCAAAATCGCCCGCCACACTCCCATGGACACATTCTGGATGCATCCCCGCGAGGAACTCGTCGCCACGATGCGGCGGATATACCGGTACCGGATGACGACGACCTCGGGCGGAAACCTGTCGATCCGCGATCCCGACGGAGGCATCTGGATAACGCCGGCGCGAATCGACAAGGGGGCGCTGACCCAGGCGGATATCATCCGGGTCCATGCGGACGGTCGCGTCGAGGGCGCCCACCCACCCTCCTCCGAATTTCCCTTCCACCGCGAAATCTACCGTCGGCGGCCCGACTTGAAGGCCATCGTGCACGCCCATCCCGGGGCTCTTGTCGCCTTCTCGATCTGCCGCAAGCTTCCGGACACACGCGTTCAATCGCACGTGCACGCCGTTTGCGGCCGCGTGGCCCTCGCCCCCTACGCCTGCCCGGGTTCGCAGGCCCTCGGCGACAGCATAGCGGCCACCTTTCAGACCGGCGCGGATTGCGTCCTTTTGGAAAACCACGGGGTCGTCGTCGGCGGCGGCAGCCTTGCGGATGCGTTTCAACGCTTCGAAACCCTCGAATTTGCCGCGCAAACGCTCGTCCGCGCGTCGATGCTCGGCGCACCGAAGGTCCTCGGGGCTGCCGACCTGGCCGTCCAGACCATGCCCGAATTCGGGGCGCTCGCCCCGGAGGCGCCAAGCAATGACGAAAAGGCGCTCCGCGGCGAAATCTGCACTTTCCTGCACAGGGCCTATGAGCAGCGTCTCCTGATCAGCACGGCCGGCGCCTTCTCCTCCCGCCTGGGAGGCGGGGATTTCCTCATCACGCCCCGGCGCAGCGACCGGCTCGAAGTGTCGGCAGGCGGGATCGTCCGGGTGCGCGGGCAGACCTGCTCCGCCGGCCAGCGCCCCAGCCGCGCCGCCCGCCTTCACTCGGAAATCTACGCCCGCTACCCCGAAGTCGGCGCGATCATCAACGCCCAGCCGGCGCACGCCTCGGCCTTCTGCGTCACGGACACGCCGCTCGTCACCCATACGATTCCGGAGAGCTACGTTGTCCTCCGCAATGTGCCGAAACTGCCTTTCCTGAGGATCGTCGAGGATGCGTCGCGCATCACAGAGGGGATTTCGCCAGCCAAGCATCCGGTGGTCCTGATCGAAAACGAGGGCGTCGTCGCGGTCGGCCGCACGCTGCTCGAGGCATTCGACAGGCTGGAGGTGCTCGAGGCCACCTCCGAGGCCCTGCTGCTCGCCCAGCCGCTCGGCCCGCTGGTCTCCATGCCGCCTTCTGCGCTTGACGAGCTCCGATGGTTGCCTGGGATGAATCGTACTGCACCGAAAACAGGAAGGTCGGCTGCCAGCTGCGCGGATGCCGCGTCCCGTGAGCCCGGGGCCGCGGACCCCTTACCGTTCGGGAAGCGCGAGCTTCGAATAGTCCTTCCCGAGCAGCTCGCACAGCGCCTGGACGACCATCGCGTGGTCCTCCCGCTGCGGCAATCCGGAGACTGTGACCGAGCCGATTATTCCTGCACCCGCAACGCACAGGGGGAACGATCCCCCGTGCACGGCGTAGTCGGCGTCAGTCAATCCATATTGGCTGGCGAGCGTCGCGCTCGCCTCCTTGAGGCTCAACCCGATCGCGTAGGAACTGCGCAGGAAGCGCTGCACAACGTTCGATTTCCTGCGTATCCACTCGGCATTGTCCGGCGTCGCCCCCGGCAGGGCGCAATAGAACAGGACCTGCCCGAACCGCCTGATGTCGATGGCCACGGGGGCTCCCCGCTTGACGGCCAGCTCGCGCAGGCGGCTGCCCAGGGTCCAGACCATGTCGGCGTCCAGCCGCGCCGCGACGAGCGTTTTTTCCTGTTCGGCGATTGTCTTCAGGTCGTTCGAGGGTTCCATGGTGCAAATTTGTATAAGAAGGCCTCAGGCCTCCAGTCTTGAACACGAAATTCTCTCCCATGTAAACACCTCCGGACTTCTTCGGAGGCCTGGCGGAGGCAACGCGAGTCGCGAAGACAGCCATGCGATGCATCGTCCCGCAGGGATGGTTCCCGCGGGCTGAAAAAACGGATTGCGGCGGGTGAGCACTGCTCCACTCTTGCCTCCGATGTCCGATTCCGCGCTCACCCGCCGCGGTTTTTTGGGCCGGGCCACCGGCGCGGCCATTGCCGCGTCGCTTCCGCGCAGCCTCTTCGGAAAGCCCGCCGCAAAAGGAGGCCGGCCGCCCAATGTGCTTTTCTTCATGGCCGACGACATGAGGGTGGAGCTGGGCTGCTACGGGAGCCGGTTCGGCGCCCGGACCCCGAATCTCGACGCACTGGCGGCGGCCGGTGTCCGCTTCGACCGGAACTACTGCCAGTACCCCCTGTGCAATCCGTCGCGCACCTCGCTCCTGACGAACCGCCATCCCACGACAACGATGGTTTGGGGCAATCGGACCGACTTCCGGCCCGCCCATCCGGACTGGGTCAGCCTGCCGCAGCTTTTCCGCAAGAATGGCTATGTCTCCATGCGGGCCGGAAAGATCTTTCACGACCTATACGACGACGCGATCGGATGGACAATCGGCGGGGGCGTGCCGCTTCGCGACGGCGGCGCCGGTGGAAAGGCGCTGGATATTCCCCGGCCGTCGCCCGAAAGCGTGCTTCCGGTCCCTTCCGGCAAGCTCCGGATCGTCGACCACGCCAATGAGCGCGAGCCCGATTTCCGGTCGTCCGACCAGGCGACCGCCTATGTCCTGCCGGCCCTTGCGGGCGACAGCGCCCAGGCTGCCCATTCGGACCGGCTGATCGTCCTCGACGGCGATGGGGAGGGACACCCGGACTATCATACGGCGGACACCGCGATCCAGTACCTGCGCGAGCACAAGGACGAGCCGTTCTTCCTGGGCTGCGGCTTCGTAAAGCCCCACAGCCCCCCCTGCGCGCCGCGCAAGTTCATCGACCTTTACAATCCGGCCAAGATCGAATTGACGCCCGACTTCGCATCCTGGCCGACGGTGCCGGCCGGCTTTCCAAGCGGCGCCATCCGGCGGCACAACGCCGACCTGTTCATCGGCCGCGGCGCGAGCGAGGCCGAGGCGAAGGAGGTCATCCGGGCCTACATCGCCTCGACCACATTTGCGGACTGGAACCTCGGGCGGGTGATCGCCGAGCTCGACCGGCTGGGACTGCGGGAAAACACAATCATCGTCTTCATCGTCGACCACGGCTACCAGCTCGGGGAAAAGGGCAAGTGGTCCAAGGCCGGATCCCTTTTCGAGATGGGCACGCGGGTGCCGCTCATGGTCGCGGCGCCCGGAATGCCCGGCAACGGCCGCAGCTGCCGGCGGATCGTCCAGTCGATCGACATCTATTCCACGCTGGCCGAGCTCTGCGGCCTGCCGCTGCCCCCCGGGGGCGAGGGCACGAGCCTCACGCCGCTGCTGCGCGATCCCGATGCCGGGTGGAACCGGCCGGCCTATAGCATCTGGAGCGAGACGGGCCGGGCGATCCACGGGGTCGCCGTTCGCACCGAAAAATGGCGCTATGTGGAATACGGTCCGGAGGGCGCCAACGGGGCCATGCTGTTCGATCCGATCGCCGATCCCCTCGAGATGACGAATCTCGCCTACGATCCCGCCCACGCCTCCGTGTGCGCCGAACTGTCGGCCCTTGCGAGGAAGTACGCCTCTAGCACCGCGAAGGCGACGGCCTGACCCACTCCCTGCGCGGGATCTGCATGATCTCGGCGGGCGCCCGGCCGGCCTGCAGGAGGGCCGCCATCGTCCGCATGGGCGAATCGATATGAGTGAAGAAGCGGCGGTAGGCGGCGCAGAGGTAGTTCAACCCCGGCTCGCCATCCGGCGTTCGCAGGAACCGGTGCTTCGGGCATTCGCCATGGCAGGCAAATTCCACCGGGCATTCCCGGCAGTAGCGCGGAAGGGCCGCCGATTTTGCCTCCCCGAAACGGCGCTGAACCGGGGAGTCGACCATCGAGGCGAATGAGGTATTGAGCAGGTTTCCGAGGCGATACTCCGGATAGACGTAGTGGTCGCAGCTGTAGATGTCGCCGTTGTGCTCGACGGCGACGGCGCGGCCGCAGTTGTTCGAAAAGACGCAGATGCCCGGGGGCTCGCCAACCCAGTTGGCCAGGGCCGCGTCGAACTGCTGGACAAACACCCTGCCGACATCCTCCCCCACCCATTCGTCAAAAATGCGGCAGAGGAACTCCCCGTAGTCGGCGGGCCTGACGCTCCACGGGGTCGCCGCGGAATCGGCGTCGGCCATGGACGGATGGTCCGGAGGAGGGGCAAGCCACAACCCGGGGACGGTGCCGGCGGCCGGGGCGTCGCGCTCGACGATCGGGATGAATTGAATGTATCCGGACCCGGTTTTCTTCAGGAACCGATAAACCTCGCCCGGATGACGGGCGTTCTTCCGGTTGACGGTCGTCAGCGTGTTGAACTCGACCTTGCGCGCCTTGAGAGCCTCCAATCCGGCCATCACCCGCTCGAAGGTCGGCTGCCCTCCCCTGTCGACGCGGTACGCATCGTGCAGCTCGCGCGGCCCGTCGATGCTCAGGCCGACCAGGAATTCATGGCGGGCGAAAAACTCCGCCCATTCCGCGTCGAGCAGGATGCCGTTGGTCTGGAACGCATTCTTGACAATCCGGCCGCCCGCATACCGCTCCTGCAGGGCGACCGCTTCGCGAAAGAACTCCAGCCCGAGCAGCGTCGGCTCGCCCCCCTGCCAGGCAAAGTGGACCTCCAAACCCGGCTGCGCCGCGATGTAGTCCCGGATGTACGCATCCAGAACCTCCTTCGACATCCGAAGACTGCCCCCGCCCCGGTAAAGGTGAACCTTCTCCAGGTAGAAACAATAGCTGCACGCGAGATTGCAGATCGATCCGGCGGGCTTCGTCAGGGCATGGAACGGCGCGGCTGCGGTCTCCAGGGGATGATTCGGCTCGGCGGAACTCACGTTCGTGCCTTCGCCATTCACTTGCCCTGCAGAAAATCGCCGAATGGGGGAAACACCAGGAGCATTCCCAATCCGAGCAGCAGAAAGGCGGAGAGGTTGATCATTCCCATCGGAAGCGATTTGCGGCTCCAAGCCTTCGAGAGAATGATCCACAAGACGAGCCAGATAAGAATGGCGCTCGTCGTGACTCCCGAAAGCGGTCCGGTGGGATTGTAGAAGTCGAAGAAGCGGGCAAGCGGCGCATAGGCGTCGCCCAGCCACGCGCAAATGCCGATCGAAAAGCATCCGAAGCCAGCGGAAAGGATCGCGGCCGCGGCGCCACCGTTCGGGATTTGCGCCTCAGGCGCGCCTTCGGTCTCGGCCGCGGGGTTCTTCATGTTCTTTGGATCATTCACTTGCCCCACCCGGAATGACAATCGGCGCCCCGCCCTGGACGGGAGCGCTCTTGTTTATCATGGCTCCGAAAAATCCCGCAATTCCCGCAGCAAAGAACGCGGCAGCGGCAAAGCCGAACACGGCTTTCCGCACCTGCCGGTGCCTGGAAAGGTCGTTCCCATAGCTTATCATGACAAAGGCAACCATTGTAATCGCGATCGGGGCGAACCAGGCGACATGCTCCTTCCACTCCATCCCGAGGTTGTGCCAGCCGGCCGTCGCCGGGCTCGACATGAGCTTCCTTTGTGCAAATTCACCGAGATCGGTGGTTCCCGCCGGCGGATGCGCGCGATACCAAGGGTACACCAGATAGGCTCCCGAGAATACGGCGCACCAGCCTAGGACGCACAGGGCGATCAGATAGACATGCAGGATCCTCCGCGCGCCGCCGCCCAAGGCTGGAGCACCGCCCGATCCGCATAGCCGGCGAAGCTCGAACAAAGTCCCCGAAAAGGTGAGCAGAAAGAATGCCCCGAAACCCATGCCGTGCACGGCTGTGACGAACTCGCGAAATGACATCTGCATGATGGACGGACGCCTTACTTTCCGTTGATCTTCTATTTCTTATCGGCTTTTTCCGGTCCGCCCGTCCAATAAAGGCCCAGGTACCAGGCGGTGTGCCGGGGGCCGGAGATGGAACGCCCACCTGAGAAAAGCAGGTTGAACTTCTCCGTGAAATTGATCGAGCCCCCGACGTTGACGAGGGTGAAACCCCTGCCGGCGATGGCATCGGTGCTCTGCCAAAAGGCCTCGCTGCCCAGGGTCAGGTACTTGCCGAGGTCGCGCTGGACCAGCCATCCCGCAAAACCGGAGTTGTGCTGTCCCGGCGCCGAATTGAGCACAACACCGCCTCCCCCGTAGGATGTCCAGGGTCCCCAACTCTTCTGAATCCAGACGGGGAGCCGGTACCACGTGCGCCCGTTGCCGAGCCCCTTGTCGCTGTTGCCCGTCGCAAGTTCGGCCATCGGGAATATGCCGATCTGGGGAAGCGTGTCCGTCTCATCGACAAAGCGATACTTGATGCCCGTTTCGGTATCCCCGTAACCCGTCGCCCAGCCGGCGCCCGGAGACGAGAAACGCGCCTCCGGGGCAATCACATGAAGCTGGGTGTTCGGCAGGATGCCATAGTTCAACTCAACGGCAGGCCCCGAAATCGAGTTGTAGTCGGCGGAACGGTCGCCCTGGCCGAAAATGTAAAACTCCCAGTGGTTGAGGTCCACAGGCTCCGGATCGTCCGTTAGAAAAGGGGGGCCGGCCCTCAAAATGGCAGTCGCTCCCAAGGCCAGAACAACTGCGGCAACACGCTGGGGAGCGGCAATGCGCCCAACGCTGTCCCGGATAAACGCCCATCTGGTCATCGGGGTGACTATGGATAAGAGAGCGCATTCCGCAACTCGAGCCGGGTTGTCTTGCCCATTTGTCAATTGGCGCCCTTGGATGAGGCTACCGTACACAACGCCGCCTGTCCTTGAATGGAAATGAGCCGCGCCCACTCGGGCGACGGCTCGATTCTCCTTTCGAAGCCAGAGACATCATGTTTAGCACTTGTATACTGTCTGTCCGCCGGTGTCATCCTCCGCGGCGTTAGATCAAACAACCCAGTTTCAAATAACCGATGCCCACTTTCGAATTTCACACGGTCGATGTCTTCACCGACCGGCGCTTTGGGGGAAATCCGCTGGCTGTCTTCCCCAGGGCCGAGGGGCTGGACGGCGCCGGCATGCAAAGCCTCGCCCGCGAGTTCAATCTCTCGGAGACGACCTTCGTGTTTCCTCCCAAGGATCCCTCGCACACGGCCCAAGTCCGCATCTTCACCCCGGGAGCCGAGGTGCCGTTCGCAGGACACCCGAACGTCGGGACGGCCTACGTCCTCGCCCTGTTGAATCCGGGACTGACCGGAACCCTGGCCTTCGAGGAAGCTGCCGGCCTCGTCCAAATCGAGCTGAGGCGCGGATCGGACGGGTCGGTCAGCGGCGCCAAGGTTGCGGCACCGCAGGCACTCAACGTGGGAGAGGAGGTTTCGGTCGAGGCGACAGCCGCCTGTGCCGGATTGGCTCCGCGCGACTTCCTGAGGACGCTTCATCCCCCGGTGTTTGCGGGGGTCGGCATGGGATTTGTCATCGCCCAGGTGGCAAACAGGGCCGCGCTCGCCCGCGCCAACAATGATCCCGGGGCATTTCGCGAGGCAGCCCGGAGGTTTCCAGGAATTGGCAAGCGATTCCAGCTGCACCTTTACGTGCGGGATGCGGTCGAGCCCCGCCGGCTGGCGACGCGGATGTTCGCCCCGCTCTTGGGCGTCCCGGAGGACCCGGCAACCGGCAGCGCCAACGCGACCCTGGCGGCGCTGCTGACCCATCTGGGCAGCGCGCCCGCACAGGCCTTCGAAATCGAGCAGGGGGCCGAGATGGGCAGGCCGAGCCTCATCTGGGCGACGGCGCGCCGATCCGAAGATGGCACGGTGCGTGCGACGGTCGCCGGAGACTGCGTTCCGGTGCTCACCGGCCAGTTCGAACTTTGACAGGTCGGGCGCCCGGTGCGGCTAATGAGATGGGGTCGCCTGAAAGCCGGCTTCATGGCCCGGATTCAGCAACAGGTTGGAATCCCGAAGCCCCTCCAACTCATGCTCGTTAAAGGCATAGAGCACCTGGTCGTTCCTTATGAATGCCACGTAATGCATTGTGTCCGAATGGAGGCCGTCTCGCTCCTTTGCCACCATGGTGAACCTGACAATCCAGCCGCCTGTCAACTCGCCTCCGTTCACCTTCCAGTCCTTCACCCAGGATGATTCGGGCTGCGAGAATTCACCATATTCCACCCCAGCGTTGGCAAACACATCCTTCCTGAACCAGTTCTTGATGGCCGGCTCATAATTCGCAGGCTGGGGACCGCAGTCCAGGCGGGCGATCTCCTCTTTTGTGGGCGGCGTGACGCACCCTCCAATAAACAGGACGCCGAGAAGCGCCATCATGCGAAACAGCCGCGCATTTCTTATGTTCATCGGCCTGCGGCAATCCGCCAGCCCCGGCAGGACTGCCATGCATCCGTCATGCGCCCCGCATCGCTCCGCGTCAATCCTTCCAGCGCAATGATGAGGCCTCCCTGAACCCAATATCGCCTTTTCTGAAATGGTTACTGCAAAATGGTAATTGCGCCAGTCCTCGATTGACATCCTCGGCCTTGATGGGGAAGCCATGCAATGCCTGCTGAGAGGCTGTCACGCCGAAATCGGGATGATTTCAGCATTCGGCCACAGATTATGTCCCCGAGAAGTCCCTTCCGACAGCCGCTCCTTTGCCTGAGTCGAGCCGCATGCATGGCGGCGATTCTGTTCCTTCGGGCAGCCCGCGAGCCAGCAGACCCCGAGGCTCACACTGGGCCGCATCAGAAGCTCGCGTCGACCGTCGGCTGAAGCGGGCTGCCCACCTCCTCTGACACTGTGGAATGTCCCGCGACAGAGCTGCTCCTCAGAATCCATCGATCGCCAAACACCGACGAAAAACCAATTGTTATCCCCAGGCGCTTGATGCGCTGCGCAATGTCGGGAGGCAGGTCGGCTGCCGCAATCTCGATCGCGGCGATGTCGGCTCCAGAACGAAGGACGCGGCTATCCAGGGTGCTTGAGGAGAAGCGTGCGGGAACCTTGGGGAGGATCTTCCTCAGCACATCGTTCCAGGAGAGCATCGGCGATCCGTCCACCGTGACAAGGACGGCGTCGATCCTCGCCGGTCCCAGCCCCGTGTTCTGGACATGGATGCTCGCAGACGTCTGATTCTGCTCGAGCAGGATCTCCAGATTGGGCCATACCGACACCCGGTGAAAGTCGCGCTCGAGCCGGGCCTCGTACATGCCGAGCCCGAGTGAGAACATGCCGATGAAGATGGCCGCGATGCCGACCAGCATCTCCGGCTCGCTCAGGCGCGAGAACAGGTTGCCTGGCCGATCTGGAGAAGGATCGCGTTTCAGATGGGGGATGTGAGCGGGTTCCTGGGGCATCAGTCTAAACTAGAAGCGCGAAACCGCCGCGGATTCAAGGGCCGGTTTGCATTTTCCATCTTTCAGGCTCTCGTTCCAATTCCCCGCCATATGAATCTCAACGGCAATACGGTTCTCATCACCGGCGGCGGTTCCGGCATCGGCCAGGGACTCGCTCACGCGCTGCATCAGTGGGACAGCAAAGTCATCATCGCCGGTCGCCGGCGCCGGCAGCTTGACGAAACGCTGCGGGCCAACCCAGGGATGGAGGCCGTGGAACTGGACATCACCGACGCCGGCTCCATCGCTGCATTCGCGCAATCCCTGGTCTCGAAATACCCGTCCCTGAATGTGCTCGTGAACAATGCCGGCATCATGCGGACCGACGACGTGTCCGGCGCCGTCTCTGAAGAGGACCTCATTTCGACGATCAGCACCAATCTACTGGGCCCAATCCGCCTGACGTCCGCGTTGATCGGGCACCTCAAGCGACAGCCCGCGGCCGCGGTGATCAATGTGACTTCGGGTCTCGCCTTCACGCCGAAGGCCACGAGCGCCGTCTACTCAGCCACCAAGGCGGCCCTGCACTCTTACTCCCTTTCGCTCCGCTACCAACTGAAGAATTCCCCTGTGCGTGTTCTGGAACTCGCGCCGCCATGGGTCCAGACGGACTTGACTCCGGGTCAAAAAACCGAGCCCCGGGCGATGCCCTTAGCCGACTATCTCCGCGAAGCCATAGCCCTGCTGGAAACGGACTCCGACGAAATTCTGGTCGAGCGGGTGAGGCCCCAGCGGAACAACGCCGGCCCAAACGAACACGTCTTCGTCGACACTTTCAACGACCGGTTTAAAGGGTGACCGCATGAAGCAAGCGGCCGGGATTGCCCGCCAGTTCCTCGGCGCCAAGGAGCATCGCCTCGATTTCGGCGAACGCCCGGTCAAGCTGCGCCAAAGCTATGGCTCCTGGCGCCAACGCGGCCCGCGGGCGCGACCGCCCCGGCCACGACTCGAGGGCGCATCGCGCCGTTGAGAACGCCTCCGCCGCCGGGGCCGTGCTCTCAAACGACGAAGCGATCGCCTCCAGCGCCACGGCTCCCTGAGCCGCAATGACCTGCGCCTCGGGCGCGGGGGCGCCGGGGCGGGCCTGCAGCGTGAGAAGATTGAGGGCGCGCGTCACGCGCTGGTTTCCGTTGGCCACGGCGGCCAGCTCGTTCATGCGATCCCGATAATTTTCCGGATCGCCCGACATGCGCTGAAGGGAGGAGAAGACCGCCGCGCCAGCCGATTCGGCGGCGCGCTTTGCCCGCACCACCGTTCGGTCATAGTAATGGCCGGCTGCGAGCCTGTCTCCCACCATCCGGAGGTACGCGGCATTGGCCCGAAGGGCGCCAGCCAGGATCGGGCGAAAGCGCTCCCTCTCCCATACCGGCCAAAAGACAAGGGCCGCCAGAAGCGCCAAAACTCCCCCGGCCAACGTGTCGCCGAAGCGCTCGATCGTCAGCTCAAGAGTGGCCGGCCCCAGCGACTCCGTCAGCACGACGACAAAGAGCGTGATGAAAATCACTGCGATTGCGTAGTTTCTGCGCAGGAAATAGCCGAAGCAAAAGGCGGTCGCGGCGGTGGCCGCCATGAGGGCGGCAAACGGCAGCCTCAGCCACAGGACCATGCTGGCCAGGATGCTTCCGGCGAGCGTGCCGGCGAGCCGTTCGAAGGCCTTCTTCCGGGTGGAGCCAAAATCGGGTTGAAGGACAATCATCGTCGTCATTGGCAGCCAGTAGCCATGCCTCAGATTGAAGAATTTCATCGCCCATACGGCCGCGAGCGTGATGACGACAATCCGCGCGGTGAACCGCACAAGGGCCGGATCGACGCGCGGGCTCAGATTGAGCGCCGCCACCAGCGGCCGAAGCTTGAGGTGGGCCAGATCGGATAGTTCCATCGAGAAAGCTCCACGGTCATCCGCGCGGTCGATCGTTTTCCGGAGGGCCGTTCCGACATCGTTCAGGTAGGCCGCTATCTGGCCCGCCGTCGAACTAAGGGTCGCCCACCGCGCCGTATCGCCTTGGACGGCGATCTGTCTTTGCAGCACGCCAAAAAGGTGCCGGAGACGCCGCAGACGGACCTCGGCCGCGGCGAGATGGCCCGGCTGGCGTGAGACAACGGCCAGGGCCACCGTCCTCGACAGATTTCCGAGGACCGTGAATGTGGTCTCGGCCGCGGATTGCACCTCGGCACACGGCGGCCCACCGGAGAATTCCTCATAGGCGTGCTGGAATGCCGAGATGCGCTGGGCCAGCCGGGCGGCCACGCTGTTCAGCTCCTCCAGCCGCGCGACAATCAACTGGTTTCGTCTGGCGCGGGCGCTGCCGAGGATCCCATACGCCTTGTCCAGTGCCGCCCTGAGATCGGCCTCCGCAGCCTGGTCGGCCTTCACAACGCAACCCCTGGCCACGGCGAGCCAGGATTCCCCCACGGCCTGCCGCAGGGGATGCTGGGGGCGGACCGGCCAGAGGGCGACCTGGAGCGCGGCACCCCAGCAGCCGCCCGCAAGCGCCGCGGTCGCGTGGCGCAGGGCCTCGCCAGATCCACCCTTCTCCGCCATGGCGATGAAGCAGAGCAGGCTGGATGAAATCGCAAGCGACGGCCCGTAGTCGCTGCTCATGTGCCGCCAGAATCCGGCGCCGAGCGCGATAAGGGCCGCCGCGGCCAGGCAGGCGGGAAGCGATGGAGCGGCGAATGCGCCGAGGGCCGAGGCGGCTGCAAGTATGCCGCTCATCGAAAGCAAAAGGCTAAGCCTCAGTCCATAGGCGCCGCGCACGTCGACAATTGCCACGTTCTGCGCGGCAATGGCCGTAAAGATCAACTCGAACGGCAGCCGCCCGGTCAGGCCCACCGCCAGCGGAGCCATGAAAGAGAGCATGCAGCGAAGGGCCCGCCCGATGTCCGGGTTGCTGAAGTCCTTCGCAAAGAACCAGTCGACCATTCCCCAAATCGAGCCGACGGAGCGTGCTTCCTCCCGAGGGGCTTCCCGAGGTTCCGTCATCGTTTTTGTGTCCCGGAAATGGCGGGGCGAATCCGCCGACCCTTTCTCAGCCCATGGCGGTTCCGCCATTGACTCCCACATCTGCGCCCGTGACGTATCCCGCGTCATCCGAGCATAGAAACGCAACCGCGGCCGCAATCTCCCCGGCCCGGCCGAATCGGCCGAGCGGCGTTTGCGCAAGCCACTCCTTTCGTTTCGTCTTGAGGAAAGGGGCCAGCATTTCCGTCTCCACGCGGCCCGGCGAAACTACATTGGCAGTGACCCCCGAGGCCCCCAGTTCCCGCACCACGGAGAACGTGAGGCCCAGGAGCCCAGCCTTGGCCGCGGCGTAGTGCGCATGGCCGGGAGAGCCCAATGTGGCCGCCTGCGATGAAACAGAAATGATCCGACCCCACCTTCGCCGACGCATCGCGGGCAGACAGGCGCGGATGCAATAGAAGGGCACGGAGAGATTCAAATTCAGGGTCTCGTTCCACATGGCCGCATCCAACTCCTCGATGGCTGCGCCGGTGAATATCGCCGCATTATTGATGAGTATGTCGATCGGACCCAGTTCGCGCGTCACCGTGGCAACGAGATCGCGGCAAGCCGGCTCGCCGCCCAGCTTCTTGCGGACAGATATCGCACGGGAACCCGAAGCCAATATTGCAGCCTCGACCGCCCTGGCCTGCTTCCCTTCCTGGCGGTAGTGGATGGCCACATCCGCCCCATGCGCCGCGAGCCTCAGGCAAATGGCGCGCCCTATTCCGCGCGAACCACCGGTCACCAAAGCAACACGGCCGGCAAGGAAACGGGTGGTGATTGGCGGGATCATGGAGCTTTCGATATCAGATTGGCCGAATGAGACAATAACTCGGCAGTATATTTGCCACATTCCAAGGTTATCTTTTTAATATCCCTGATGCCAATGTGTTAGGAGGCACCTTGCGCACCGGCAAAACGCAGATAACGTGCAACCCGAAAAATTGCCTGACCATCCATCTCCAACCCAATGACGATTCCGCACCTCATGAAATTCATCCTCAGCACCTGCCTTGCGGCCGTCGCGTCACTGAGCGCGTTCGCCGCCAATTCAAACGATGACACCAACGCACTTCAGGGAAAATGGAGGCCCGTCAAGGCCGAGTTGGGCGGGCAGCCCATGGCCGACGATGTCCTGAAGATCATCAGCCTCAAGATGGACAACGGAAAGTATGAGGTTTTCGTCGGAGACGAACCCGACAGGGGCACATACTCGGTCGATTCCACCACCGAACCCAAGGCAATCACCGTTGTCGGCACCGACGGGCCGAACAAGGGCAGGACTTTCCCCGCGATCTACGAACTCAATGGCGACACGCTGCGCATCTGCTACGACCTCTCCGGCGCGAAACGGCCCACGGAATTCAAGAGCGCCACGGACACGAAGCTCTACCTTGTGACGTACAGTCGAAAGACGGACTGAAGCCCGAAGTGTGCCTACCGGCTGAAATCAGCCGAACCTGGCGCCCCGTTCGGCGAGCATCCCCCTCAACACGGACCGGCGACATCGGTCTTCATCCTGGCATTCGCCTGCCTGGGAGAACCAAGCCTTGCAATCCTTGCGTGCATTTCCACTCGTTGCATTTGAACTAATTCGGGAATGCAATTAAATGCACTTCCCCCCGTGCCTGGATTATCCCGCCGTTCCTTCCTGAAGACAACCGCGCTGGCTGCCGCCGCACGCTCGCTGTCCCCAAGGGGATGGGCGCAGGTCCCGGGCGCGAACGGCGACATCCGGGTCGCCATCGCCGGCCTCAACAGCCGCGGCCGCCTTCTCGTCGAGGATTTCAAGAAAGTGCCCGGCGTTCGCGTCGCGGCCCTCTGCGACGTCGACACGGCGGTCCTCGCCCGCGCCTCAAGGGACTACTCCATCCCTGATACTGCGGTCGATTTCCGCGATCTGCTCGCGCGCCCCGACATTGACGCCGTGGCCATGGCGACGCCCAACCACTGGCATGCGCTGCAGGCAATTTGGGCCTGTCAGGCAGGAAAGGACATTTATCTCGAAAAGCCGGTCTCCCATGACATCTGGGAAGGGCGGCAGATGAATGCCGCCATCGAGAAATATGGCCGCATCGCGCAGGCGGGCACCCAGGCCCGGTCAAGCCCGTGCATAAGGGAGGCGGTCGCCTGGGTCCGGGCCGGCAATCTCGGGCGGATCACCGCCGCCCGCGGCATGTGCTTCAAGCGCCGCGTCAGCATCGGGCTCACGGCCGGACCGCAGGCCGTCCCCGACACCGTCAATTACGAACTCTGGCTGGGCCCGGCTCCCCTCGCTCCCCCACGCAGGCGGCACTTTCACTACGACTGGCATTGGTTCTGGGACACGGGCAATGGCGACATCGGCAATGTGGGCCTCCACCAAACGGATGTGGCGCGCTGGTTCCTCGGCGAAAAGGACATCGCACCGCGCACGATTGTCGTAGGTGGCCGCCTGGGGCACGTGGACGACGCCCAGACCCCAAACACCCTGGCTGTCGTGCACGACTATCCCTCCGCACCGCTCATCTTCGAAGTGCGCGGGCTTCCGACAAGGGCCGGTGCAAACGAGATGGACACCTATCAGGGAATGGCGATCGGCAATGTCGTGTACTGCGAGGGCGGCACGCTCACGGTGCCTGTTTCCTATACTTCCGTCCAAGCCCATGATAACAGCGGCAGGCTGGTTAAGGAATTCAAGGGCGACGCAAACCATGCAGCCAATTTCATCGACGCTGTGCGAAGCCGGCGGACGTCGGACCTGCATATTCCGGTGGCCGAGAGCCATGTCTCCAGCTGCCTGGCCCACGTCTCCAACATCTCGTACCTCCTCGGGAAGGCGACTGCCCCCGGCGAACTGCGCCAACGGATCCAGGGCCGGCCCGCCCTTTCCGAGGCCGTCGGCCGCATGCTCGAACACCTCGCCGTGAACAACGTGGATCTTGGCAAGACCCCGCTGACGCTCGGTTATCCCCTCGAGACCGATCCCGCCCAACAGCGATTCATCGGAAATGACGCCGCCAACGCTCTGCTCACAAGGGAGCACCGGAAACCCTATCTCATTCCGGCACTTGCCTGACCGGGCGCCTCAGGCCCGGCCGGCCGGGCTCAGATTCGATGACAGAACCTTCTCGACGGCGTTCCGGAAGTCCTCGATCGCAAAGGGCTTGGCGAGGCAGGTCTTTTCGCCACGCCGCAGGAACTCGCGGAACGACTCGTCGATGAGCTCCCCGCTCATGAAGAGCACCCGCTCAGCCATCTGCGGCCTGGCCGCAAGGAGCCGCTGATGGAATTGGACACCGCTCATCCCCGGCATTTTCCAGTCGCACACAATCGCGTCAAAGTTCCGCCTTTGGATCGCAGCGAAGGCCGTCTCGCCATCCGGGGCGGTTTCGACGCCGTGGCCGACGGCCCACAGGAGCTCCTGCGCAAGGGCGAGGATCCATTCCTCGTCATCGACGACCAGGATCATCTTCCCGCTTGATCCGGCGGGCCGGAAGGTCCGGGCCGGCGGTTGAGCCGCCGCGCGTCCAGGTTGCGCCCGTTCCGCAGTGATCGGCAGCTCAACGACGAAGGTTGCGCCCAGCCCGGCCCCGCTCTGGACGTCGATTCGACCGCCGTGGTCCCGGACGATTCCGGACACCAGGCTAAGTCCGAGACCGGTGCCCTTGCCCACGGGTTTGGTCGTGAAAAACGGGTCGAATATGCGGCGGATATGCTCGGGCTTAATCCCAGGGCCGTTGTCCGCGACCTCAACAATCACAAAACCCTCCTTGGCGCGCGTCCGCACGATGATTCGCCCGTCGGGCCGGAACCCCTCCAGAGCCTGCCGCGCGTTCCCAAGGATGTTTACGAACACCTGCTGGAGCTGGTGCGGATCGGCGATGATCGGTGGCAGGATCGCCTGAAAATCCCTGGTGACGTCGATATTGCTCGTCCTCAGTTCGTACGCCATGAGCTCGATCACCTCATCCACTATGCCGTTGATCCAGGTCGGCTTTCGCTCCAGCTGGTGCTCGCGGGCAAAACTGAGCAAATTCGCGACGATCTTCTGGCATCGTTGGGCGCTCTTGCCGATCATCTCCTGGTGCGAGCGGGTTTTTTCATCCGTTTCCCTCTCGAGCAGCAGTTCCGAAAAGCCGATGACCACCGCAAGCGGATTGTTCAGCTCGTGGGCCACGCCGGCCACGAACTGGCCGACGGCGGAAAGCTTCTCGCTTTGAATAAGCCTCGCCCGCGTGTCCTCCAGGGATTCGGCGGCCTTCACCAGTTCAAGGCGCGACTTCTGAAGGTTATCCGCCATCTCGTTTAGGGAACCGGCGAGATCGCCGCACTCATCGTTCGAGTATCGCGCGATCCGGCGGGAGAAGTTGCCGCGGCTGACGGCTTCCGCCATCTCGCGCAACTGGCAGAGCAGGCGGGTCAGACGCCAGGCAAAGAACCTCACGACAACGGCGCCGACGAAGGTGCCGATGATCGTCACTATCAGGAGCATCCGGTACCGGTCATACCAGGCGCGCATGCCCGGATTGAGGAAGGTCGCCAACACAGTCGCCGGAATGAGGCCGAGCAGCAGCAGGAACGGGATCAAGACCTTCGTGGAGACGCTCAGCCGCAGGCTGCGCCTGTTCATCCGCATGGCTCCCTATTCCCCGTGATCGGGCCCGGACCCCGGGTCGGCCGGCGCGGCCGGAGGCGGACCCAGGACGAAACGGAAAGTCGCCCCCTTCCCCGGGGCCGCTTCGGCCCAGATCCGCCCGCCGTGCCTGTGAATGATGCGTTGGACCGTGGCCAGTCCGATTCCGGTCCCCGGGAAATCCTGTTCCGAGTGGAATCGCTGGAATGCCCTGAACAGGCGCCCGCCGGCCTCGCCCGTGTCGAATCCCGCGCCGTTGTCCCGGACAAAATACTCGTGCGGATCGACCTCCCTGTTCGCGCCGAACTCGATGCGGGGCCGCTCGACCTTTCCGGTGTACTTCCACGCATTGGAGAGCAGATTGTCGAGGACCACCCGGAGAAGGCTGGGGTCTCCGTCAGCGGCGACCCCATCGGCGATCGCCCATTCGACAGCGCGCGTTGGATCGCCCTCCTGAAGCGCGCCGCTGACAGCCCGCGCCAGCGCGCCGAGGTCGACCGTCGACCGTTTGATGGGTTCCGAGGAGCTGCGCGCCAGCATCAGCAGATCCTTTATCAGCGAGTTCATCCGCTCTGCGCCCGAGTGAATCATCCCGGCCATCACGAGGAGCCCCTCCTCGTTCGACTTGCGCGCCTGCGCCATGATGAGGCTGGCGTTCCCCTGGACCACGGCCAGTGGATTGCGCAGGTCATGCGAAACGGAATACGAAAATGCCTCAAGCTCCCTTGTCGTCGCCTCCAATTCGCTGGTGCGCCTCTCCAAGCCCGCCTGGAGTGCTTCCTTCTCAAGCCGCAGTTTTCGCATGGTCAGCGCGCGCGACAACACCGCCATGAGCCCCTTCACCTTAAGGGGCTTCAATATGTAGTCAAAAGCCCCCTCCTTCATGGTTTCGACAGCCGTGTCGATCGACCCAAATCCCGTCATTATGATGACGATCAGATGCGGATCGATCTTCAGCGCGGTCTTGAGCAAATCGCTCCCGCTGACCTTCGGCAAATGAAGGTCCGTCAGCAGCAGATCGAACCCGCCCTCTCGAAGGGCTGCGATTGCCTGGTCAGCCGAAGCAAACCCCGTGACGGAAAAGCCCCGGCTCTTGAGCATCCCGCGCAGCATCTCTATCTGATACGGCTCATCGTCGACGATGAGGATGCGGATGGATGGGGCCGCGGAAGAAGCGTCGCTCATTGCCTCAACAGCCGATTAATGGCGACCGCCCGTGCAGGACACTATGGCTCGCATAATTGAATCATATCACCGATAGGCACGCGGAGGCTTCGCATTTTCACCTTGGCGAATAGGGCTCAACCAGGAGTCCGTGAGCTTATGATGATTAAGCTGTTAGGCAGCCAACCCGCGTCCCGGCGAACCCTGCAGTTATCCCGTCACCGCCCGCCCTTCTTCACGCGGAACGCCGATATCACCGACGCTCCCGCCCACCGTGGCTTGAATATCGGTCGTCGGCGTGAATCTTAAAGTCGCAGGGTGCGCCGCCACAACTCACCGATTTTGCTATCCGTCGATCGTCGTCAGCGCACGGTGTACGCGGCTGCCTTGCACGCTGGTCGACGCCACTGGACTCACTCATCCCGGATTGAGCGCGCAGCCTGGTTGCTGTTTGGTTGGCGGCGCTGTCGCTCAGTCGGTGGCGGCGCGGGGCCAATGCGCGTCTGCGTACCGGCGCATCGCGTCGAGAGCCGTCTGCGCGATCGGCAGTGGACGTCCGATCCAAAGCGCGACGATCTCGATCCGGGGAAAGTCATCCAGCACGAGTTCCCGCACGCCGGACTGACGGGTCGAGCCTGCGACACTCACGCCCACCCCGTGGCCGTCGGCGACGTACCGCGCGATGGTTTCGAGCGAGCTGGCGACGATCGTCGGAGCCCACTTGAGTTTTCGCCTCCGGAGACCGCTTTGGAAATGGCGGCTGACCGTCTCGGTGGAAGGCAGGCTGATGAGCGGGGTGTCGGGCCGGAAGCGGGCCCAAAAATCCCCGGAGCCGCCCGGCGGGAAGCGGCGCGGAACAAGCAGCACAAGCGGCAGTCGCACCAGTGGCAGGCGGTGAAGATTCGCCGACGGGCGGGATTCGAGCGCCGCGACGGCCAGGTCGATTTGGCGTTCCTGGAGCCAGGATTCGAGTTCCGGCTGGAAGCCGGAGCGCAGCTGCAATTGCAGGCGCGGCTCCTGCCGGCGCAGCGCCTTGAGTACAGTGGGCAAGTGGTCGAGCAGGACCGATTCGGCTGCGCCAATGCGCAGCGTCGGCGCAGATCCCGCGCGCAGCCTTGCCTCGACCGCGTCCAGGTGCTCGAAAAACGGCTGCACGAACCGGAACAACTCCTCTCCCTCCGGGCTCAGGCGGAACGGCGTGCGCTCGAAAAGCTTCACGCCCAGCGTCTCCTCCAGCTGCAGAATCTGGCCGCTGACGGCCGGTTGCTGGATGCCGTACGGAATCTGGCGCAAGGCACGGCTGATGCCGCCATGGCGCGCCACATAATAGAAAAGCTCGAGGTGGTGCGGATTGAGCATAGCCGCGAAACCCAAGGCTAGGCGGGTTGCCTGGGTGCCAAAAGCCGAATTGGTGCGCATTTCTTGGCATTGTTTGATCCGATGCCGCCCATCGGGTTTTTCAATTAGGTCCCCGGCGTCCCGGCTGGTATGATCCGTGCCAGCAAGGAGACCTCCATGAATAAAACCCCATTCTTCAGCACGTGTGCAGCGATGGCCATTGCTTTGGTGGCGCTTTCGGTTCCGGACAGCCGCCTGGTCGGGCGATGGCAGGGAACGGATCGGTACTTCGGGCTGAGCTACGAGGAAGGCTCGGCCGCCCACGGCCAGGCGCAGTACGTCGAGGCCAACCTCGCAATCTCCCCCGATGGGACGGTCGAGGGTAGGATCGGTGGCGCGGAATTGAGCGCTTGCAGGATAGAGGCCAACCGGGGTTGGTTTGGGCGAATCCTCCACATCAAGACCGACTTCATCATTCGCGGCAAGATGGTCGGCCGCGTCTCCGCCAATTCCGAAATCGGCACCCACACGATCAGCATCCCGCTGGACTTGGACCGAGATCAACTTGACGGGAGCGTCTTCGTGATTCGGGGCGCCTTCTCCTATCCGTATCCGTTCCTGAAGCTACGGCTGGCCCGGCAATGATCCCCCGCGCGTTTCGCTGCGGCGAAGAGCGTGGCCGCTCACACGGCGGCGGAGACTCCTGGGCTTGCCCGGCTTCGCCGAGGCAGGGTTTTGGATTCCAAAACCCGGAACGCTACTGGCCTCACACATCGCAGAGTGAAGGCACAGCTTGGTTGCTGTTTGGTTGCGGGCTTTTTTCCGGGGGCGAGGCATCCTAAAGCTGAGCCTTTTTGGCTCGGTGCTACCTTTTCTCCGCGAAACGCTCCCGCTATATGAGCAGGCGTGGCCCAACGGTCACACTTCGACAGATTATAGGGTTCCCTTAGCTCCCGGGGTGGAGATGTTTGGTCAGGAATTGCAGGGCAACATCCCAGTTAAGGGCGGCATGGCCGCCATTGTTCAGGTAAAAGGCGAGATCTTCCCCCACGAATTCGCCCGTGACCATGCCCTGCTGCGGGGTCCGGTCCAGACCCTTTTTGCCCAACAACTCGTAGGCAGGTGTGGCAGCGATGCCAGCGAGGTACTCCCCCTTCGGGTCGGACCAGTTGTCGCCGTGGGCCGCAGTATGCAGCAGCAACGGGCGCGGGGCCATGGCCGCAACGAGCATATGCGTGTCCATGGGCAATTCCTCCGGGTTCGCGGCATACTTCTGATAATTGGCGGCAAACTGATACGGATAGCGCGTAGGGGCGACCAAATGCGCGATGGTCTCACCGTAATTGCGCCGGGCCAGCTTTGCGCCGCCCGAGCCACTGCTGCAGGCGATGACCAGCGCGATGCGGGGATCGTTCACGCCAGCCCACAAAACGGTCTTACCCAAACGTGAGCCGCCCGTGATGGCCACACGCATGGCGTCCACATCGGAGTCAGTTTCAAAGTAGTCTACGACTCGGCTTATACCCCAGGCCCAAGCGGCGATGGCACCCCATTCGTCCGCCGCCGGGGCGGCCTGGCCGGGCGCGAGCGCAAGTTTGCGGACAATGTTGACGTTGGGATTCAAGGTGGGGCCTTCGATGTCGGTCTCGATATCACCCTTGGAAAGCGAGGCATAGCCAAATCCGCTCTCGATCAATCGGGCGACGGGCGCACCACCGCCCACACCGCGACCGGCTGCGCCGGCCCGCGCAGCGGGAGCCGCCCCGGCGTTCGCCGTCGAGTTTGACGCGGCCACGGGCGCCGCCGCGCCGGCAGGCCCCGGGTTATTGGCCGGAGCCGGCCCGCGACGTGCCGGCAGTGCACCAAACTGGATGCCTAGCAACACGGGCACTGGCTTGGTCGCATGGGCGGGAGTGTAAAGCGTCACTTTGATCGTCGGCCCATCAAGGCCGCCCATGTGACCGACCAGATGTTTCAAAACGGCGGTGCCACCCAAGGCGGACCGGTCAATGCTGGCGACCTCCCAAGTCACCTTTGGCGCGTTGGGGGGAACGCGACCATAGACCTGCGTTTCATAGAATTTGACGATTTCCGGGCGGCGTTGACTGACCCACCTGGCGGCGTCCTTGACCGGCTGGCCGTTGGACAACGTCAGGAGGTCGGGCAAGGTGAAGGGGCGAACATTGGCCTCGACGTCGTTGACGGGAATGCCGGCGATAGGCCTGGCGTTCGGCACATCCGCCACCTGTCCCGGGGTGTGGTTGGCGCACAGCAACGCTGAAAACATCGCGAGGGGCAGCGACGGGAAAAACGAGCTTTTCATGGAGGGATCGGGTTGGGAAGGTTAGTGCCGCCTGCGTGGCGGAGATATCTCGCCGTTCAGAATTCGACAAGTGGAGGCCAGAGGCTTTGCAGCGCTTCCTCGATCAATTTGGATTATGGCGACCGGTGACGTAAAGATTCATCTTCCTTCAGAAGGCCCACCAAGATATCATTGTTCACGGTCCGGACGCCCGTATGCCAGCCAGGACGCGTCGGGCTACCTCGTTCTCGGGCTGACGGCGCAAGCCTGCCTCGAGGTGGATCACAGCTTCGTCAACTCGTCCAGGGCTCTTTAGCAGTGCCGCGGCGAGGTTGAAGTGACAAGCGGGATCATCCGGCTTCAGGCGCAGCGCTTCTCGATACTGCACGATCGCGTCATCTAACCGTCCGGGCAAGTTCAACCAAATGGAGCCTAGGTTGCTGTGTGCTTCGGCAAAATCCGGCTTTAAGCGCACTGCATCCATATATTGAGCGACCGCGTCGCTCAATCGCCCCGGAATATTCAGCCACATGTTGCCCAAATTGTAGTGGATCACCGGATTATCGGGATCTTGCCGCAAAGCCCGCTCATAGTAGCCGATGGCCTCCGGCATCCGGCCCGCCTCCTGCAGCTCGGCCCCCAGGTTGTTTAGAGCCTGAAGAAAATTAGGCCTGATCTGCAGCGCCTGCTCATAACAGTCAATTGCCTCCTTGGTCCGGCCCTGATCCTGCAAGGTCTCTCCAAGGTTGAATTCGGCCATCAGGCACGTGCCATTCCGCCCGAGAATCGTCCGGTAGAAGGTCTCAGTGTCGTGGTAGGCGCGGCATTGCTGGAAAGTCAGAAAGCCAAGCATACACAGGACCGCCGCCGCGACGATCGGTTTGCTCGCCTGCCATAGTCTGATCGGGCCAAACGACGGTGAACTTTTCCCAACCTTGTCCCAGGCCGCCGCAGAGATCGCGATGATCCCAAGGCTCGCCAAGTATTGCCAATGGTCCGCTACGAAAGAAAAAAGGAACGCGTATACGTTCATGAATCCGAGGATCGGAAACAACGAACCCACGAAGAACAGCCAACAAGCAAGCGGTCCGCGAGACCTTCCCCGAACCTGCCACAACACCGCGGTCAATGCCACCGCCCCGAGCGGGAAAAGATACTGCCACCACACTCCTGCGTCCACGTGCCAGCGCGGATATATGAAGATCAGGTCCGACGGCCAGAACAGCTTGCCCAGATAGAACCACGTTGCCCGGCTGGCGATCAGAATCCGGTCGATTGGGGAAAACGTAAATTCCGAGCCCTCCGCGCCGAGCACATTGCGCTCGATCCACCCCGTGAACAACCCGACCGCCGCGCCCAGCGCTAACCACGGAACAAGCGGCAGCATGTCCCGTCGCCACGACAATCCACCACGACGCCACCAGAACACGACCAATAGCGCCGCCGGAAGTGTCGCCGCCACGCTCTTGCTTAGAATCGCCATTGCAAACAGACCCGAAGAGAGTGCATACGACCGCCAGTGCCTGTTCTCGTCAAAATCCAGGTATGCGATCGCTGCAAGAAGGTAAAACAACGTGGACAGTGTGTTCTTTTGTTCTGAAATCCAGGCCACCGACTCGACACATACTGGATGCAATGCGAAAAGCGCTCCGGCAAGCCAGGCCCCTGGTATCGCCAGCCGGCGAAGAATTAGAACGAGCAGGCAGGCTGAGGTCGCGTGAAGGAGAACATTGACCAGATGGTAGCCCATCGGTGCGTCACCCCACAGCCGATGCTCCAGCCAAAACGCGCTGTGCAGCACCGGATAGTATTGTTCGGTCGCGCCTAGCTTGAACCAAATCTGCCGCAGGCCGGAGACCGGCCGCAACGCCGGCTTCGTCACGTAATCGAGATCGTTCCAGACAAAACCCGCTCGAAGTGCCGGTATGTAGACGGCGAGGGTGATTAAAAAGATAGCCGAGAGCACCCACAGCCGGAGCAAACGCGAAACTCCCGCATCGGAGGATGCCATTGGCTACGTATCGCCCCGGGGTGCTTGAGACTCAAGTCTTTCAGAATTGAACACACGACGCCCACGGCATCGGTTCTGATTCGACAACGGCGGCGGATCCGGCGCCCCGATCCCTTCGATTCGACAGGCCTCCAGAAGTGAGAGGCGGCCCCGGAGCTCCACTAACCGGGTCCCTGGGGTATCACATTGGCCGGAATTGCACCCTTGGAGTATTTTGCCCCGAAAAGTGGGCCTGGGCGTCCGTTCCTTCATCCAAACAAAACGGAGGACGTGTTGTCATTGGCCCTTAACAGCCCTTGTCACACTCGGCCAGGAACTTGAAATGATGGACGCCACTAGACTCACACATCCCAGAGTGAGCACGCAGCCTGGTTGCTGTTTGGTTGCAACCGCCTTCCCCGCCAACCGACCAGCCGACGCACCGCAGACGCAAAACCACGACTGTCGCCGCCGCGCAGGCTCTCGGACCGGGGCCATAGCCATCACCCTGTCTGCTATCGGGCCAGCTCGGTGTTCTTGGCCAGCCAAACTCCATATTCCGCTTCGCTCGACCTGCGCGCGGCCAAGGCAACCGTCTGAGTAACCACGTCTTGCTCCGTTGCAACCAGCCGTTGACCGTTCACTTCGAGAAACGTCGCGGCCACCATGAAGCCCGTGCGTTTGTTGCCGTCGTTAAACGGATGGTTCCGGACGATTCCACAAACATACGCTGCCGCCAACCCCCGAATCGTCGGCCTCCCATAAGAGAAAAGATGTCGCGGGCGGTTCAGCGCGGACTCAAGGAGGCCAAAATCGCGAACGCCGGCCAATCCACCATGCTGCGCCAGCATCATGTCGTGGATTGCCAGCGTGTCCTCCCTGTCAATCCAAAGAGGCTCCTTCACTTGGCCAATTCACGAAGGGCGTTGCGATAACGACGGCCGAGGCTCTCCGCAGCCTTCATCTTACGGCCGAAATCAGGATCACCGGCGGTCAGGCGCACGCCATCCGGAGCTTCAGTAAAGTACAATGAGGATCCTTCCTCGACGTTAAGGCGCGCCGCCACCTCCTTGGGAATGATGGCGCCCAATGAGTTGCCCAGCTTCCGGGACTTGGTCTCTGTTACCATATAACAGAAGTTATAACCTGCTCCTTCTTTGTCAAGCTCGGACCAGAAAGCACCCTGGACGCTGCTGGAGTCCAACCTGCCAGAGTGCGCGCATAGCGAAGCGACCAGCTTGGGGCTCAACCGCAAGAGTACGGGTTTGCGTCCCGACGGCTTGCGCCCCGCTCCTGCCCGCGCTCCGCCGTGTTGAAACGGTCGAAAATGCAGCTTCCCAAGATCGGGCAAGACCTCTCCATTCAAGTCCTTCATGTTGACTTGGTAGCCCGCGGCATCGAATCGCGGTTTCTCAGTGCTCTCGATTTTGTTCTTCATAGATTTTTGCCCCAATTTGCCAGTAACCTGCTCCAATTATCCGAATTATTCCGCCGGGACGGTGGGTGTACCGCACCAGCATCACGCGGGCGCCGACTTTCCCAAGCAGCCACCAACGAAGCTCGTGTCTGCCGCGAGGACTATCTATCTGTTCCTGCGTTGCTGAACAAATGGCATCGAGATTCGGAAGTTTCCGGACCCGGGAGACGTCGATCGTGAAACCTCGGTATTGCTGCGAATCAGCAGCGTGGATTGCAGAAAGAGACATTAGCCCGCCGAGAAGAAACAAGGCGCGTGAAAGGCACGTCCCATGATTGCAAATCTTCATGGATGGCGCTCACCCGAGGCCAAGGTAGCCTCGTAAGAGGCGCTGGATCTTCTGGCGCCGATGGACCGTCACCGAACCGCTTGAACGCAGAACGGAAGACTTTCGGGCGACGTAGATCAGCGAGCAATCGACCAGCGTCGGGAATTCCAGCCCATCAGCTTCGTCGAGTATGACATGGTGACCACGAGCCTGCTCGGCCGGCTGCTTCTTTGTTCCAAGGACAACGTTAAAACGCTGTTGCTTTGGGTCGTCCAAGATGTCGGGCGGAGAAAGAACGACGGCCGGATGTCCGTCGCGCTCCTTTTCCTCCGTGCGAAGGAAGACTACATCCCAGCGATTCATGGGTCGGCCGGCCTTACAGACACTCAGAGCGCCTCGCCAAAAGTGTTGTGCAGTTCGCTCTCCCTTGCCAACAGGTTCAGACTGCCCTTCGGGAAGGCCGGAACCTCCTGGGGGAGCTCGTAGGGCGCTATCTGAATAAATCCGTCGGGCACACGAACGATCACAGGCTTGCGTGAACGGACGACTTTTCGGGCTATTCCGCTAAACTGGGCCTTGGCCTTCGAGACGGTTAGCATGGTCATGAAATAAGTCATAAGCATGACCTATTTTTGGTCAAGTCAACCCGGAGAATGGACGCTACTGGAGTCACACCGTCCAGAGCGACCGCGCATTTTGGTTGCTGTGCGGTTGCCGTTCGAAAACGCCTCAGAAATGCCTCGTAGGGCCACGAAAACTTCCTGAGCTTGGTGGTCGCGTGTCAATCACCGTACCTCCGTTTCAGTTCAGGTGGCACAGTCAGCAGTTCGTGCACTCTGCGTGGTCCATCGGGTGCCGGACTCGGCGTAAGGACGATTTGGATGACGGAACACTTGTCAGGAGTCACAAAGTTCATAACGTTGATTCCGATCGCGACAAGGTTGTTTCGGGACTTTGGGGCCTTGGCTTTGTGAAAGTGAAACGGGTCAAGGGCAACACATGGCGCTACCTTCTGAAGTACGTAGTCAAGGGAACGGGCGCCCTCCCCTCTTGGGTCCTCGACTATCCGAAGCGCATCCGGGTGTTTCAGACCTCGGTGGGCTTCTACGATTCCCCCTCTCCCGCCGCCAAGAAAGCGGCTGACCCTGAGCCGACGGGCGCGAATCCTCGAACACTACGGCAAAGATTCGGAGACTGGGAGGGCAGCGCCTCTGTCAGGTCCTTTGGGGCGGGTCGTTTTTCCCAGCGGGTGCGGCTCCATCGAGGCTTTCGTCATTTCTTTTGCGAACTGGCGATCACGCCGGGCCGGTTCGTAGACGGATATACCATCGGCGTTACAACACGGGAGTTATTGTCTTATGTCACTGAATACCGAAACGGAGGGGATGACCCTCCTTGCCAAGGCTGCCCAGGTCACGGAAGTGACAACGGGCATTTCGCAGAAATCGGGGAAACCGTACGCGCGGTTCCGCACAACGCTCGTCGGCGGCGGTGGGATATATCAGTTCACGCAGTATGCTGAGTCCGAAGCGGCGAAGGTCGATGCGGACGGCCGCGCGATTTACCGGTTCACGGCGGGCCAGCCGATCCGAATCCAGGTGCGTCCGGAGTTTCTGAAGGGCGTGCCCATTGTTCAGCTCGTGCGCGGAGACGTGGTTGCCAGCTCCGTGAAGTCGTGACTGCCGCCAACGAGCAAAACCACGAGTTACTTGCGCCGACGCCGGCGCTTTAACTCGATTAAGAGGGCCGTAACTGTCCAGGCGGAGCTTAGTTTCCTTGCAGAATCTGAAGTATGGAATAGGTATCGACCATGCCCACTGCTGTCACCACTCGCACTCCAAAGAAGCATGTCGGCCGCAGTCTGCCACGCGCGGACCTCCAGCGTCGATTGGAGGACATCGAGCTTGCGACGGTGAGCGCAGTTAGGGCGCTCCAAATGGATGTCGATGGCGACGCCGGGATACCTTCCGCAACGGTACTGCGCAAGGCTCGGCGGGCCATTCGATGAAGGTTTCGTTCAACCGGCTGGCCGCTCAGGAATTGATCGCTGCGGCGCGCAAGCTGGCGGACGCGGCAAATTTTGGAGCGGCCTTCCTTGATGAGTATGAAACGTGGGAAGCCCAGGTTAAGGAGTATCCCCTTTCCTGCCCCGAGATAGGGCCCGGCATCCGGCGCGGCTATTTGCGGCGGTTCAAGTACCACGTCACATACCAGGTTCGCGACCAAACGATTCGCATTCTCTACATTCGGGATGCACGCCAAGCCCCGTTGACCGGGTTCAGGCGCACGTGACGCGATTTTAAAGTCACGGAATATAGCCTTCTTTTGACTAGACCCGACCCGAGAATGGACGGGGGGGCGGCGGCCCGCCTCCGCCCGTTGGGCTACGGCGCGGCACCATTTCGCATTGCGAAATGGTGGACGCTACTGGACTCGAACCAGTGATTGCTTGCCGTTCCCTTACGAAGTCCGTTTTCCCTATGAAACGAACCCTTACGGATAACGATGGATATTGACAAACGTTATGGGTTTGTTATGACTCGGGAATG
>Ga0302320_10003748_pt1 | contig 35007 bp, 32 predicted proteins | sample Bog_T0_3_FD_202130 | JGI IMG/M metagenome (GOLD analysis project Ga0302320, IMG submission 202130) | Peat permafrost microbial communities from Stordalen Mire near Abisko, Sweden - Bog_T0_3 | ecosystem: Environmental > Terrestrial > Soil > Wetlands > Peat | place: Sweden: Abisko, Stordalen Mire...
ATGTTCAATGAGCTCAAAGGCTTTCGGCGCATCGGGACCCGTTACGACAAAACGGCCCTGAGCTTCGTCTCCTTCCTCCATCTGGCGGGAATTTACTTATGGCTCAAATGAATGTCCACAGGCCCTAAAGCAGACTCAGTAAGCGGACTTGATCTGAATGCCCTAAAATCGCACCCTAGGTTGGTGTCTTCCCTGCCCAACGAACCGCAGACCGCTCCGCACGCCGCGCCTTCGCCCTGGCCGGAAGTCTGGATCGGCCCGGTCCGCGTGCATGATATCCGCCGTGGCGAAATCATTGACGTGCTGGCTGCCGATTCGACCGAGCCGCGGTTGATCGCCAACGTCAATGCCCACGCCATCAACCTTGCGCTGAAAGACCCCGATTTCCTCCATATCCTCAATACCGCCCACGCCTGTTTTTGCGATGGTTTTGGCGTGAAGCTGCTCGCATGGCTATTCCGCTGTGGGCGCATTCAGGACCGGACGACCATGCCGGGCTTCGTCGAGGAAGTGGCGGCGCGCCTGCACTCGGAGGGCAAGCGGATGTTTCTTCTGGGCGACGAACCGGGAGTGGCCGACGCTTATGCGAAGAAACTCGAAGCACGATGGCCCGGCGTCGTGGCCGGAACGCATCACGGTTTTATCCTTCGCGATGCTGCGGCGGAAGCCGAAGCTCTGGCCCGGATGCAGGCGGCGCGGGCCGATGTCGTGACGGTCGGGATGGGCATGCCTTTGCAGGAAAAATGGGTGGTCAGGCACATGAACGATCTGCCCCCGGCCCGTTACATGCCGGTGGGTGCGCATTACGCTTGGTCCACGCAAAGCCGCAAGCGGGGCCCGGCCTGGGCGACCGACAACGGCTTCGAGTGGCTCTTCCGCCTGATCTACGAACCACGCCGGATGTGGCGCCGCTATCTGGTCGGGCTGCCGGAAGTGACGATCCGCACGGCGCTCTGGTATCTGCGGAATGGAAAGAAGTCATGACCCGCCTTTTGATTTACGCGCAGGTGCCACCGCCGCTCCATGGCCAGAGCGTGATGGTCGGGCATCTGGTGGAGGGATTGCGCCGGAATGGCCAAATGGATTTGGCGCGACAATCCGCATCGAATGGAAACGCGTCCGCCGTCATCGCTTTTTATCATGTCAACCCGCGCATCTCGGAAGACCTGGGCGATATCGGTCGCTGGCGTCTGCGCAAACTTCTTCTGGTTTTCGGCAATATTTTCGAGGCGATCCGCGCGCGTTTCCGGTTTGGACTCGACACCTTTTATTTCGTGCCCGCACCGGCGAAGCGGGAAGCCTTTTATCGCGATTGGTGTGTGCTCTTCTTTTGCCGTCCCTTTTTCAAGCGCGTGGTTTTCCACTGGCATTGCATCGGCCAGCCCGAATTTATCGAAAAAAGATTGTCCCTGCCCGAACGCCTCCTGGCTCGTTTGTTTTATGGTGGGGCGTCTCTTTCCATCGTGCTGTCGAACTATTCGCGCGAAGAGGCCGCCTATTTCGGCGCGCAAAACACGGCGGTCGTACCCAACGGCATTCCCGATCCTTGCCCGCAGTTCGAAACGGAAGTCTGGCCGGAACGTCAACTTCGCGCCGAGACTCGTGCTGCGCTTGGGTCGGGGCAAGCGAAGGAACCGCTTTATTACGAAGTCCTCTTTCTCGCCGGACGCATGACACCCAAAGGCCTTTTCGATGCGATGGCGGCGGTGACTCAGGCAAACCGGCTTCTGACGGAAAAGAACCCTGCCCTGCGCCTGCGCTTGACGGTGGCCGGGCCGTTTGAGGATGACGCGGAACGTGGCCATTACGAAGCCGCTGCCCGGGAACTCGACGCTACGCAAATTCTGGGCAGACATGAGCCGTTGGCGATCTACGCAGGCTGGGCCGATGAAGAAAAAAAGAACCATCTTTACCGTCAGGCCGACTGTTTCCTTTTTCCCACCACTTACGCAGCGGAGAGCTTCGGCCTCGTCCTGACCGAAGCGATGTCCCACGGTTGCGCGGTCATCACGACGCGCTGGCAGGCTGTGCCGGAGGTCCTGCCCGGTGCCTATGAAAACCTGGTCGAGCCACATGACATCGATGCGATGGCCGAGGCGCTTCTGCGTTGCGCCGCCGCACCGGCGGACCATTCCCTGCGCGACTATTTTCTGGCGCGCTTCACCAGCGAGCGATTCGCGCAGGAAATGATCGAAGTCCTGGCTGAGTTGCCTGATAAGGATTCCCTCTAATGCCATGACTTCGCACCGCCCCCTGACCATTTCCGTTGTCACCCCGAGCTACCGGCAGCCGGGGTGGTTGCGTATCTGCGCGGCTTCGGTGGCCGATCAAACCGGTGACGGATTGGTGGTCGAACATATCGTGCAGGACAGCCTTTCCGGGCCGGAAGTGGCCGAGGCGCTGCGGCCGTTTCCAAACGTGAAATTGTTCAGCGAAAAAGATGCCGGTATGTACGATGCGATCAATCGCGGCTGGGAAAAAGCCACGGGCGATATCCTCTGCTGGCTCAATTGCGATGAGCAGTACATGCCCGGGGCGTTGAGCCAGGTGGCCGATTATTTTCGCGCTCATCCGGAAACGGAAGTCCTCTTTGCCGATGCCTTCGTGGTGAACCCGCCCGGCGACTATAGCTGCAGCCGCCAGGTGCTGGTGCCGCTGCTTTACCACTCGTGGATTTGTCATCTTGGCACGCTGAGCTGCGCGACTTTTTTCCGTCGTGATCTGATCAAGGAAAGGGGCTTCATGCTCGACACGCGCTGGAAATCGGTCGGTGACGCGGATCTGATCGTGCGCCTGCTGCGCGCTGGCGTGAACATGCAGGTGCTGCGCTCGTATCTGAGTGTCTTTGTCGATACGGGCGAGAATTTGAGCCTGCGGCCCATCGCCCTGCGCGAGATGGCCGGCCTCGCGCAGGAGGCTCCCTCCTGGGCCCAGTCTTTGCGGCGGTTCTGGGTCGTCCTCCATCGCGTGCGGCGGATGCTCTATGGACTTTATCGCCCCAAGCCATTTGCGACGGACATTTACACGCAGTCCAGCCCTCGCCAACGCGTGCATCTCGATGTCCCGCATCCGACCTTCCATTGGCGCGGACGGGTTGACTGGCGGTCGTGATTACTGCGAGGAAACGTCTGTGCCCGCAGGCATTTCCGATTTCATGAAATAGGGCACGCTGTCGTGAATAAACTGCTTGAGGAGGGCCAGCGTTTGATCGGCGTTCAGCCCATTGGGCTGCCAATCTCCGCTGATATTTTCGGAGACAATGACATAAGCCCAACGTTGATTGACGCGGTGGAAAAGGAGATCCCAATTCGTCATCAGGATGCGTTCAAACTGGTAGGGCGTCGTAATATCTTTACCGACGAACCAATAGAGAAAGTAACTCCGCAACGTAAACGATTGGCCGTTGGCGAGAGCAGCCGGTTTTTCCAGCAAAAGCGCAGTGACGCTAAGCGGATGGCCCGAGGCCAATGGAATGATTTCAGTATGGCTGCTATCGATCCGCCAGCCTTGGGCGGGCAGGCATCGTTCGGGACGGTGAATGCTGCGCTTTTCCCTCCCGCTCAAGACAATCGAGCAGAGGATGCGCTCTTCAGGCGGGGAACCGAGAAGGCCGTAGGTTTTCCGGGCAAAAGTGGTATCCTTGGGCAGGATATCCAGCTCGGCTTTGGTCACGTCCGCCGGGATGCCGTAAAGCGGGCCGACCTGGTAGGGGAGATACATATCAATGCCAGCTTCTCCGCCCGCCTGGGGTTCGGGGGCCAGCCAGCAGACCAGAACAGTCACAAGAGTTAATCCCAGGATAATCCCGGCCTTGAGAAAAGCCGTGCCCGAATTCTGCTCAGTCATACCGGGATTAGGCTGGTGCATGCTTGTGACGTGGTGAGGTCCATCGTTCCAGGCCTGATCCAGCGAGAATCAGGCCTCCGAAATTGACTAGATACACGAGGTACCCGGCCAATTCGTGAAACCAGGAAGGGTGCGAATTGTTGCCGAGGGCAAAGGCCTCTCCAAAGTGAATCGTGCCCAGGGCCAGAATAACGATGCGGACGAGATTTCCAAAGATGACGAGCGGTACGGCCAGGAGGATAATCACCGCTTGTTGCCAGAGTTTTTCGAAGGTGATGAAGGCGTAGACCGCAGCGATCATGACCAAGGCAAAGAGGGACCTGATCCCGCTACAGGGATCGGCAATATCGATGTCCAGGGGGTAGGGTTAATTGGGCGTGGAGAGGATCGCCGTGCCTTGAAGCATATTAGGAACCCCTATCAACAGCAGGACGTGGTGACTCAAAGACGACATGATCAGACGAAGTTCCAGTGCCACATCTTCCATGAAATTATAGGGCCACATGAACATCAGAAAGACCCAGGGAAAGAAAAGCAGCCTCATCGCGGGCCAGCCGAGATAGAGCACGATCAACCCGGCGTAAACGAACTCCATTGCTCCCATGCCGACATAATAATTCTCCATCAAAAATCCCGCGATATAGAGCAAAAAGCCCGCAGTCAGAATCGCATAACCCGAGTTCTGTCCCTGCAGGGGCAGTTCACGCAGGCGCGGCCAAAGTCGCCAGACGAGCCATGCGGCGATAAAAGGCACCATGACACAGTAGTTCCATTCGCTGGCAGTCGCTTCGCCGGAGAGGGTCTCCTTGGGTGCGGCGGAAAATAGGCCGCTGATTTGCGTGGAGAGGTCGTTCCAGAAGGTATCGACCCACATCTGGATGAGTGAAACCTTATAGGTTTCGTAGCTCGGGCAATATCGAATGGCGCCCAGTAAAATCGCGCAGGCAAGAATTCCGGGCACCCAGGCAGTAAGATTGCGGGCGTTCCAAAAAGGCTGCTTTGCGGAAACACCTGCGTCGTTCTCACTACTCATTGATATAGATTAACGATCCTTGGCTGTTTCTCAATGGGAATCCAATTACGACCGTGACAGGTGCAGGTCACTATTGTCGCTCCGGGATATTTCGATCTAAACTCATTTCCTGTCATGATCATCATCCTCTCCAAAGATTTCGAGTTCGAGTCAGCGCAGTCGCTTCCCAATTTCCCCGCCGATCACAAATGCCGCAATCTCCACGGACACAGCTTCAAGGTCACCATCTCCGTGCGCGGAACGGTCGATGAAGCGAGCGGTATCTTCTACGACCACGCTGCAATTTCGGATGCGATGCGGCCCATCGTCGAGCAACTCGACCACGCTTACCTTAACGATATTTCAGGGTTGGAAAACCCGACCATCGAAAACATGGCGCGCTGGTTTTGGGAAAAGCTCACGCCCCAATTGCCCGGCCTTTACGAGATCGTCCTGCACGAGACGCCGCGGGCACGCTGCGTTTATCGGGGGGAATAAAGATTAGTCCCTCTGGACCTTGACCAAAACGCGCCTGTACGTTATCCTGTCACTATGACTGCTATTTCTTATACCGCCGCTCGTGAGAACCTAGCCTCAACCATGGATAAAGTATGTAACGACCATGATCCGGTCATCATTACCCGTAACCGCGATCAAGCCGTTGTCATGATGTCTCTGGAAGATTATTCGTCATGGGAAGAAACCGTTTACCTGATGCGTTCACCGGCCAACGCGCGGCGTTTGGCGGAATCCATACAACAGATCGAGAATGGAAAGGTCGTTCGCAAGAAGCTCAAAGATATTGTCGGCGAATGAACGTTCAGTTCTCCGCGAATTGCTGGGAGGAATACGTTTATTGGCAGCAAACCGATAAGAAAATCGTCAAGAAGATCAACGACCTAATTAAGGATTGCTCGCGAAGCCCCTTCGAAGGAATTGGCAAACCTGAACCACTTAAGTATCGGTACGCCGGATACTGGTCTCGGCGCATTACCGATGAGCATCGTTTGATTTACAAGGTCGAAGATAAGACGTTGATAATTGTGCAGGTGCGGTATCACTACGAGTGACACCGCGTGCAGGGTGTTTATCCCGTGAGTAGCGCAACCGCCCGGCGCTGATCTACTCCTCCGTCTGCTTCAGCTTGGCGAGGATGCTCAGGTCTTCGAGGGTCGAGGTGTCGCCCTTGATTTCGCCATTGGCCGAGGCGGCGACTTCCTTGAGGAGCCGGCGCATGATTTTTCCGCTGCGCGTTTTGGGCAAAGCGTCCGTGAAACGGATGTCGTCGGGTTTCGCGATGGGGCCGATTTCCTTGGCCACATGGGCGCGCAAGGCCTCCTTCAGGCCCGGACTATGCACCACGCCGTTCTTCAGTGTCACAAATGCGACCACGGCCTGGCCCTTCAACTCGTCAGGGCGCCCGACAACGGCCGCCTCGGCGATGTCGTGGTGACTGACCAAGGCGCTTTCGACTTCGGAAGTGCCCAGGCGATGCCCGGCGACGTTGAGCACGTCATCGATCCGGCCGACGATCCAGAAATAGCCGTCCTTGTCGCGGCGCGCGCCATCGCCCGCGAAATAACAGCCCTTGATCTCGCTCCAATAAGTTTTGCGATAACGCGCGGCATCGCCGTAGATGGTGCGAAGCATCGAGGGCCATGGGCGGCGAATGACCAGCTTGCCGCCCACGTTAGGCGCGCATTCGTTGCCATCATCGTCGACGACAGCGGCATCGACACCAAAGAAGGGGAGGGTGGCCGAGCCGGGCTTCAGCGGCGTGGCTCCAGGCATCGGTGCGATCATGTGCGCGCCAGTCTCGGTTTGCCACCAGGTGTCGACGATCGGGCAACGCTTGCCGCCGACCTTGTCGTGATACCACATCCAGGCTTCGGGATTGATCGGCTCGCCCACGCTGCCGAGCAGGCGCAGCGAGGAGAGATCGTGCGGTGTCAGCCAGTCGTCGCCCCACTTGATGAACGAGCGGATGGCGGTCGGCGCGGTGTAGAAGATATTGACCTTATGCCGGTCGATGATCCGCCAGAAGCGATCCGGTTCCGGGTAGTTCGGCGCACCCTCATAGAGAAGACTCGTCCCGCCGTTGGAAAGGACGCCATAGGCCACATAACTGTGCCCGGTGATCCAGCCGACGTCGGCGGTGCAGAAGTAAACATCCTCGGGACGAAGATCGAAGTAATACTTCGTCGTCAGGTGGCAGCCGAGCAGGTAACCCGCCGTGGTGTGGAGAATGCCCTTCGGTTTGCCCGTGCTGCCGCTGGTGTAGAGGATGAAAAGTGGATGTTCGCTGTCGAAAGGCTCGGCTTTGCAGACGGAACTGACACGCTGGGTTTCCTCATGCAACCAGAAGTCGCGGCCCGGAATCATCACGACTTCCTGGTTGGTGCGTCGCACAACAAGCACGCTGGTGACCTTCGGCGCGCCGAGGAGCGCCTCATCGACATTCCGTTTGACGGCTAGCATCGAGCCGCGGCGGTAGCCGCCGTCCGCCGTGATGACCACTTTCGCCCCGCAATCGTTGATCCGTTCCTTGAGCGCCTCGGCGCTGAATCCACTGAACACGACGCTATGGGGCGCACCGATGCGGGCGCAGGCCAGCATGGCAATGATCGCCTCGGGAATCATCGGCAGGTAAATCATGACCCGGTCTCCCACCTTCACGCCATGCTTCTTCAGCACATTGGCCATCAGACACACCTCGCGATGAAGTTGCAGATAGGTCAAGGTTTGGACATCGCCCGGTTCTCCCTCGAAAATAAGGGCCGCCTTGTTGCGCATCGGGCCTTCCAAATGCCGGTCCAGGCAATTGACGCTGGCGTTGATTTTACCTCCGACAAACCATTGCGCGAAGGGCGGTTTCCACACGCAGACTTTTTGCCAGCGTCGGGCCCAGGTAAGTTCTTCCGCCGCCTTGCCCCAAAATTTATCAGGGTTCTTGAGTGAGGCCCGGTGAAGCTTGAAATACTTTTTGAGACTCCCAATTCGCGCGGCCTTGGAGAACTTGGCCGACGGTTTGAAAACCCGCTTTTCCTTCAGCATCGAATCGATATTGACCACCTTGGCGTGGTTCGGAGCGGTGGTGTTCGGTGAGTGGGCCAGTGAAGTAGTCATGGTGGAAATCGAGTTGGGAGCTGAAGGTGAATGACTCGCGCGACAGGCGTGATGTAAGCAAGAACAACTTGAGCGGGCAACTCAAACAGGGTGAATTTAATTGTTTGAGAGGCGAGCTTTCACTTTCCGTCACCTATCGGTCGCAAACGACTTTTTTCGGCAACAACTGTAAAATTGCCGATACAATCTCCGTCAATTCTTTTGCAAAACTATATTTCATCATGAAACGACCATTTCACTTGCCGCTGTATCAACGGATGATTAGTTTGCACTTCCCGAAAGCGGAAAAATCGCAGCAAATCCAAATGAAAAGTTTTCCTCACTTCTTTGTTTTTGCGACAAGGGGAATAACTTTACGAGTCAAGAGCGATGGCACGCTGGCGTCACAATCAACTCTACCTTAGAGACTCAGCTTAAGATTCTTATCATGAAATACTTACATTTAAAAAGGGAGCGGCGATCACTCTTTTTATCGGGCCCGATTCTTCGTAACTCTAATCTTAATAACCTGTGAGTAACCTAGCTCCAAGCATGCAATTATCTGAAATTTGGGCATCCATATGCCTTGAATTGCAACAGGTTGTCTCAGTCGATGCGGTCACGCGCTGGTTCCGTCCTTTGCGTGTTCATAACTACGCCAACAAAACCCTGACGCTGAGTTCCGACAACAGCATTTATCAATACTGGATTGAGGAAAATTATCTCTCCCAACTGAAGGCCACGGCCTCGCGCGTTCTCGGGGAGAGCGTAGAAATTATTTTCCATTCCCACGACTGCCCCACAACGGAAATTAGGCCGGATGTTCCCCCGAAAGCGGAGACCCCTCGAAGCAGAAAAGAAGTCATCCGGCTGGCACCTCAAGCCTCCACCGACTCCCGTGGCAGTCTCAACCCGCGCTGCACCTTTGAATCGTTCGTGGTTGGGGAGAACAATCGCTTTGCCGCCGCCGCCGCCCGCGCTGTGGCCGAAGCACCGGCCCGCACTTACAACCCCCTCTTCCTGCACGGCAGCGTGGGCCTGGGCAAGACTCATCTCATGCAGGCCATCGGCCATCTCATCCAGGCCAACAAAAAACACCTCAAGGTTTTCTACGTCACTTCCGAGCAATTCACCAACGACTACATCAGCGCGATCCAGCACGGCGAGCTGGCCAAGTTCCGCAAGAGCTATCGCCAGGTGGACGTGCTCCTCATCGACGATATTCAGTTCCTTGCGGGCAAAGACCGGTCCCAGGAAGAGTTCTATCATACCTTCAACACCCTCTGCGAGGGTAGCCGCCAGATCGTCCTCACCAGCGATTCTCCTCCCACGGAAATCGCCAACATGGAAAAGCGGCTTACCTCGCGATTTGAGATGGGCCTGACCGCCGAACTGCAATTGCCGGACGCCGAAACGCGCCTGGCCATTCTCAGGCACAAGGTGAGTGCCATGCCGCAAAAGCTTAGCGATCCGGTCCTGAGCTTCATCGCCGAGCGGGTCAAGACCAACATCCGCCGCCTTGAAGGCGCGCTTAACCGCGTCGCCGCGTTCGCGTCGCTCCACGGCAAGCCCATCACCGTGCCGCAGACCGAGGTGCTGCTGCGCGACCTTCTCCAGCAGGAAAGCCAGCAAACAGTCAGCATCGATCTGATCCAGCGCCGCGTCGCCGAGACCTACGACTTGCGCCTGGCCGACATGACGAGCAAGCGACGTCCCGCCAATATCGCCGTGCCGCGCATGGTGGCGATGTACCTCAGCCGCCGTCTCACCACATCATCGTTGAACGAAATCGGGGAGGCTTTCGGCGGACGCGATCACGGGACTGTTCTTCACGCGAATCGCACCATCGAGGACAAGATGAAGTCCGACGAGAAACTCCGTCGCATTGTCACCTACCTCGCCGAAAAGCTCGTGGCGAGCCGGGGTCAGTAGGTTCAAGGTGGAAGAAATTCACCGCATGATCCAATTCCCATGGACGCAGGCGGGCGAATTATGAGTGGCACGATTGGTTTCCCGCCCAAAAGCAGTCCGACCGCCTCAGTGGTGGTGCCCGTCTTCAATGAAGAATCGTCCGTTGAAATCCTGTTTCAGCGGCTCGGGACTGTTGTGGGCCAAATACCCAATTATCAGTGGGAACTGGTATTGGTGGATGACGGCAGCAGCGATCGCACCATTGAGGTGATCGAAAAGCAACGCGCGCTGTTCCCCGGCCAGGTCCGGGTCGTCGAGTTCTCTCGCAACTTTGGCCATCAACCGGCGCTTCTGGCCGGGTTGAAGGAAAGCTCGGGAGCACTCATCATTATCATCGACGCCGATTTGCAGGACCCGCCTGAGCTTTTTTCCACGCTCATCGCCCAGTACGAACTGGGCAACGACGTCGTTTACGCGGTGCGCCGTACGCGACAGGAGTCGTGGTTCAAACGCTCGGCCTACACTCTCTTCTACCGCTTCATGGATATGATGACCGACATCCGCATCCCGCTCGACTCGGGCGATTTTGGATTGGTTTCACGTCGAGTGGCGGACCTCCTGGTCGAATATCCGGACAAGGATTTGTTTTTACGCGGCCTGCGGAGCTGGGCGGGATTTCGCCAGACCGGGGTCGAGTATGATCGCCCCAAGCGGGTGGCGGGCGAAACCAAGTACACGTTCAGCAAGCTGCTGAAGTTGGCGGGAAGCGGCATCTTTGGTTACTCGTCGCTGCCGCTCCGTTTCTCAACCTTCCTCGGATTCCTGGCGGTGGTCCTGTGCGTGATTTATGGCAGCTATGCCGTGGTAGGCAAGCTGGTCTACGACAACAACCCGCCGGGGTGGACCTCGCTGGTGCTCGTTGTCCTGTTCCTGGGCGGCGTGCAGCTGATTTCCGTCGGTATTCTGGGAGAATACATCGCGCGCATTTACAAACAGCTCCAGCCCCGGCCCCACTACATCATCAAGGCTTCAAAAAGCCTTTGATAACTTTCTAAGGATTGTCGCGGTTATCCATGATTTCGAGATCGTACGGATTTCGCACGACCCCGGGAACCGGATGGCCCAAGATGGTCAAGGGCCGCGCTTTTTTACCAGCATCGGGACTCAATGGCGTGGGGAAAGCCCTCTCCACTGAAACGACGGAAACCGAATTCTTGGGCAGTGTGCTGAGCGAGCGGGGATCACCCCATCCCGTCGTGTTGCTGGTCTCAAAGGCGAAGGTGTTGGCAGGCAGTTTGTAATCATAGAGTTCGCGCATGGCGTAAGCATCCACATAAAGTCGTGGCGGATGAAGTTGCGCGATTTCCTCCAGAAGTGCCGCTCGTTCCTCCGGCCCCGGTGGCCGGTCGGCCAGGACGTGTTGGATCGCCACATGGGCGTGCCCGAAGGCGGCGAATGCAAACACCACCCCATAAAGAAGCCAGGCAGGGACACCCCAATTCTCGTGCGAGAGGATAAAAAGGCCAGTCATAAGGCAGGCAAAAGCCCACACGTGCGCCCCGGATGCGGAATTGACGCTGGAAATACCAAGGCTGGCAAAGATAAGCAGCGATAAGACGAGAAAAAATAAGTTCTCACCCTGCTTAGGAGATTTCCGCCCTTTGAAGATGAGAGTGCCCACCAACGCCAGAAAGCCAACCTGCACCACGACCCATTTCGATAAACCCAGGAGTGTCAGGAACTGAAAACGCTCTTTGACGCCGAGGGCACTGAGATGCTGGTTCCGGACGAGGCAGGTGAGAAATTCAGGGAGGCGAAAGTCGATACAGAGAAGGAAAATGCCAAAACAAATTGCGTAGCCCGCTCCCATCGCCAGCGCAAAAGGCACGAGATCGCGGAGGCTCTTTTGATAAAAAAACTTTTGATGAAGAAGTCCCGCCAGGGACAAAAGCATCGCGGGGATGGCCACGTTCGGGAAGGTGATGACTGCCAGCCCGAGAAAAAAATTCTTCCAGAAAAAATGAAAGACTGTCCGGGCTCTCCAGGTAGCAAAGCCCAGCAGCAGGAAGAAAAAGCCGAGGGCGTCTGCGCGAAGTCCCGCGCCGCCGAGAAGACCGTAGACCGCCAGGCAAATCACAATCGCGGCAGCCCAGGAGTTTCGATTGGCGGGAAAAAGCCGGTAGATAAGTAACGATACGGCCAGGGCCAGCAAGGTATAAAAAACATGGAACGAAAGCGTGCTGATCCCAAAAAGTCGAAGCCATCCTGCCAGGACGTAATCGTGGAGCGGCATGTTGGCAAAGAAGTGATCGGAGCTGCCAATGGTCGCCAACATTTCGCAGTAGGGATTGGAAAAGACCCCATGTTGGGCAAGGTTGATGGCGGCCCCGATATAAAAGGCATCGTCGATGAAAGGGGCCGGGTAATCCCCGAGGCTGACGAGCGCCCAGAAGCCGACGATCGCAAAAAGACCGAGCTTCCAGTTTGGGCCGGACGAACTCATGCGCCAACTTTCTGATGGGACGGCGCGGGCTCCAGCCAGAGATGAAGCCGTCGGCTAAGGTGCATCGCGATGATCGCGATGATCAGGTAGTCGTAAGGGAGCCGCAGGCGGATGCGGGTAAAAAAGATGGCCGACGTGAACGCGCTCAGGATGTAGATGGCCAGCAGGAACTTTTCGTTTCTGCTCAGGGGGAAGCGCCTCATTTCCAGCAGGCGCCAGAGGAGCAATCCCAGCAAGAGGCCATAAGAAAGCGCCATGACCGCCTGCTTCCAGAAGGAGAGCTCGGCTTTATTCTCCGGAGCGTACTCGTTACGGACATTAAAAAAATTCGCCACCTTTTCAAAATAGAGCGCGATGGCGTGGCCGGGGTTTGCCTTGATCCAGTTCACTGCGGCCTGCCGGTAATAGCGATCCTCCTGAAATTCATCGAGGCCGAGCGCCCGGGCTTCCTGCTCGTAATGGGTTCGGTCGACATTGCCGGAGCCGCCGTCGGGAATCGTGTTTTCGCAGTTGCCGATCAGGAAATTGGCTCCGGAATTGGAAGCCACGGGAACAAACTGATGGAACTCGGCAAAATTGCGGGCCGTCCAAAGGCCAATCATGAAAGAGGCCGCGATGAAAATGATCAGCCCATGGCGGCACTCAATCATTTTTAATAGCCACGCCACCGTCACCACCACGAAAAGCGTAAAGAGAAAGGTCGGCACCACGAGGATAAGAACGCCAAAAGTCAGGCCGGTGACCAGATTCATCGGCAATTCTCTTGGGCTGGTGAGCAGAAACACCAGCGCAAGCAGGAAAAGAAAAGCCGCAAGGGTTTGCGGATAGAGCGTGGCGCTCGTGTAAAAAAGCACGGGATAGAGCATCACCACGCATGTGACCACGAGCAGCCCGGCGCGATGATTTTCCAGGCAAAGGAGCCGGTAGACCAGCACGACCGTCGCGATGAAAAGCAAATACTGGAGGAGGCGCATGGCGACCACGCCGCCGCCACAGGCCTCAACGGCGCTCAGGAAAAAAGGGTAGCCCGGCGGACGCATGGCGGTGAGGTGAACGCCATCCATGGAGTAGCCCGGGCCATGCAGAAGGTGGTCGCTCAGGTAGAGATACTCCTGTTCATCCGGAAAACGATGATGCGTCGGCAGGGCGAAGCTATAGATCACGCCTGCCAAAAGAATGAGCGAGAGCAGGACAATCCCCGCCCTGCGCAAGAAGTTTCGCGAAAAGCGCAGGGACATGGAGCGGTCTTTATAAACTGCAGCCCGCCGGAAGAGTAGTTTTTTCTCGCCCGGGCGTAAGTCGCGAGATGGGACAGCGTTAAAGGTTCATCCCGGCCCGCGATCACCGCATTTAAATGATCTTGAAAAAATGGCAGCAAGAATAACGTCCAAGAGTTCACCATTTATTCCAATTTTAGCGATGATCCAATTACCTCCTTGGCCATGCTGATTTTGTCCGGTAGTCTGTTTTTTTACATGCCCGCTCAAATTCTCATCACCGGCTCGACTGGGTTTATTGGCAGGCAACTAACGCGAGATTTGTTGGCCCAAGGCTGCAAGGTAAGAGTGTTGGCGCGAAGCCGGGCCAAGGCGAGGGATCTCTTTGGCGATGATGCCGAGATCTGCGCGGGAGATTTGGGGGACACGGCGTCGCTGGAGAAAGCCTGCAAGGGCATCGAAGTAATCTATCATATTGCCGGCATCTACCGGTTTGGCCTGAGGCATTGCCGCGAGCTTTGGGATGCAAATGTGGAAGGTACGGAAAATCTTTTGGGCAGCGCTGCGGCGGCGGGCGTTGGCCGCTTTGTCCATCTCAGCTCGGGCGGTGTGCTCAATAAAAGGGGCGCATACGATCCCAACCGGCCTCTGCTGGATGAAACCGATTTCCCCGAGGCGGCGCCACGGTTTTGTTCCTATAAGGCTTCCAAGTGGCACTCGGAACAGCGGGTCCTGTCGTGGGCACGGAAGGGTTTGCCCGCGATGATCGCCAGCACCACGTGCCCGATTGGCCGGGGCGATGAAGCGCCGACTCCGACAGGCCGGATGATTCGCGATTTCCTCCAAAGGCGCTTTCCTTTTTATTGCCGGACCGGGCTTAATTTTATCGGGGTGAGGGACCTGAGCACCGGGTTGCAACGCGTCGCCGAATCGGGCAAATCGGGCGAGCGCTACCTCTTGTGCGACGAGAATCTTTGGCTCAGGGACTTCCTCGATCTTCTGGCGCTGGAGACGGGATTGCCCGCACCCCGGATTTGCCTGCCCAACGCGTTGATTCGTTTGATCGGCGTTGCGGGCGAGGCGGTCGATTTTCTCAATCCCCGCAGCACCAGCGCGCGCGTCTGCCTGGAGACCTCGCTGCAGGCCAAGCGGGTGCAATTCTTCGACAATTCCAAGGCACGGATGGAACTCGGCTGGAAACCTGCCTTCACGGTGCAGGAAAACATCAGCGAGGCGGTGGCTTGGTATCGAAGCGAATCGGAACTCGAATTGGCGCCTGCTGCCTCCGCGCCCGTGGGATCACCCATCCAGTAAAATCCGGCGAAACCAAATCAAAGCAATTGCTTGAGCGCATCCGGCCCGGCGGTGGTCGCCAGCATAAAAGTCATCGTGCCGTCCGACCACGAGGCGGTCGCCCATTCGTCCATTTGATTGTATTGCGGGACGTTATTGGGCGGCGGATCGTTCAAGGCCTGCTTATCGACCATGAAAAGATGGGCTTCGGCTCCTCCCGCCAGGACAAAGCAGATCAAGGTTACGGCGTGACCGTGCACATCGTATTTCTGGCAGCCTATCGGTTGCAAAGAGGCCATTTTGTCAGGCATGGCACCCAAGGGAGCGCTCCGTTCTTTCAGCCAGGCCACGATTTTTTCGTGGTCGGAAGAAATCATCGCGAGCTCGGGATGATCATGATTGAGCAGGGTAAGCGCGGCATGGGCATAATCGTTTTTGGCCAGGGGGCCATAGAGCGAGACCTGCCTCAACGTCCCCGCCACACAAAGAATTGCCACCGCCGCCGCAGCCGCAAGCCACCAGGAGAAATGCGGTTGCGGGCGGAATTGCTCGATCTTGCGCCCGGCAAGAATCATGGATCGCAGTTCATCGGGAACCTGAATTTCCCTCAGCTTGGCCGAGACTTTGAGATCAAAGGATTGCTGGGCCTCCCACCACGCCTTCAATTCGGAATCTTTTTCCACCATCGCCAAGACTTCGGCTATGACGGGTTGAGAAGCGTCGAGCTGGGCGGGACGGAGGGCCTGCAGCAGCAATTTGGCTTCCTGCTTATCCACGGAGCGGCCCTCCTGTGGCTTTGCGCATCGGCATTCGGATGATATTGGAATCGGTCGGCGCTTGCAGGCGGAGAAAGGCCTGTTGCAACTTTTGCTTTCCGCGGGAGAGGCGCGACATCACGGTACCGGTCGGAATTTCAAGAATCTTCCCGATCTCCTCATAGGAATGCTCCTGAAGGTAGAAGAGGACCAGTGGCGCGCGAAAAGTTTCATCAATCGACTGCAGCGCCTCCATCACCTGAGCCGATTCGAGAACATCGACCGTCTCGGGCAAGGCGACAGGCAACTCATTCTCGACTTCAGAAAGTTCCTCCTTGGGCCAGCGCATTTCGCGGCGGCGGTTGGAAATGAATTCGCGGTAGAGCGTCGTGAAAAGCCACGACTTGACCTTGCTGGCGTCCCGCAAAAGATGCCCCTTGCTGGCCCAGACTGAGAAGGTCTGCTGAGTCAGATCACAGGCATCCGCTTCGTTGCGGGCGAGGCTAAGGGCAAAGCGATAGAGCATCGGGTAAAAACGGTCGACAATTTCTTCGAAATCCAGTGAGTGCATGGCATCAGGCCGTTACCGGCATCGACTATCTTCCTTGGCTTGAATCACTGGCGGGATGATCAGGATAAATCGGCTTTTCGTCACCCTTTTTATCCACCATGCCGGGGCACTCTCTATTTTCTCTTGGGTAAGACGCAAACGGCGCGGGTTTATTCCCCATTTTCGGCTTTTAAATGAAGGGGGAGAGAGAGGTGAAACTGGAGAGCGCATGAAAACTTTGCTGGCCCGGCGTGGACAACGCCATCGGGGTACGCTCGGCCCACTCAATGAGATAACGGCACAAAGCCGCTTTGTCGGGCAAGTGCGTCTGTTCGCCGGAGCGCGTAATAAGGCCGAAACCGGAACCGTAAGCCTTGCCATTGAGCACACAAGCATCGGTCAGGCACTCGTCCATTTGCCGGCGCCCCTTGGCCAAGACCTCATCCGCCGTGCCATCGAGTTCAAATTTCCAGCCCACAAGAATCGAAGAGGGAAATATGCGCCGCAAGGATTCGATCAGCTTGGGCATTGGCTCGAGAGTTACCTTCAGGGTACCCGTACGGCTTGATACTTTTTGGCCATGAACCTCATTGCCCTTTTCATCGACGATCTCACTAACCTTGAAATCGCACAGTGCCGCGGCGTGAAGCACGAGAGTGACCTCTTCGCGCGCGGGAAGACCAAACAGGCCCTTGGCCAGATCATCATTGGTCGTAAAGGGAATGACTTCCACCGGCCAGAGGGGAGGGGGGAAGGTGGCGGCCACCCCGCGAAAACAGACCACCGAATGGCCCGCCTCCGCAAATCCCTCCGCCAGGAGCGTCCCAAGTTCTCCGGTGGAAGAATTGGTCAGGCGTCGCACCTGATCAAGCGGCTCATAGCTTGGACCTGAGGTGATGACGATTCGCATAAATCAAGTGTACGCTCAGAAGACGATTCGGAAAGCTCCTTGGTTACGAAAGTGCGAAATAAACGCTTCCGCCCCCAAGCTCCATTGATTGCATTAGCTCCGCAGCCGATACTTGGGATCAATCGACCTCGCAAATTTTCCCATTCACTTCGGATATTCTACAAACCTTACGCCCCCAGTTGGCTGTTTTTCAACTGGGGGCGTAAGCTAGATTTTAATTACTTTTATCATTTCAAACACATAGCAGGCAAGCAGCTTAAAGAACCGTTCGCTCCAGTCGCAAAATCTCACCCAGGGACCAAGCCTGAAAGGGGCAACCTCTCGCGGTATTCGGAGCTTCCGCATCGGCAATCTCCGGAACGTGATTCAAACCGGCCAAATCAAGGCGCGCAAGTTGAGGTGCAAGAAATTGCCGGCGAGCCTGGGCCTTGGCTTCGGTCGTGCCGCCATGCGCGCGCATCCAGGCCTCGATAAACGGCCCCGCCAGCCAGGGCCATACCGTCCCCTGATGATAAGCGCCATCGCGTTGCAAGGGTGAGCCACCATAGTGAGGCGCATAATCTTTTTCTCCCGGCGCGAGGGAGCGTGGGCCCATCGGGGTCCACAACAGCTTTTCCACCACTTCCACCACACGTGCGGCGCGATTTTCATCGAGAAGACTTAAGGGTAGTCCGCCCGCGGCAAAAATTTGGTTCGGGCGCAGGCTCGCATCAATCCGGCCCGGTTGATGATCGACATCCACCACATCATAAAGACACCTGCGATCCTCGTTCCAGAACTGCTCACGAAACGAGTCGCACCCCTTTTGGCAAAGCGCGAGCCATTGCGGATTAATCTGGCCGGTCTGCCAGAGCGCGTTCAACCAGAGCGCCTGCACCTCGACGGGTTTGCCGATGCGCGGGGTCACGACCCAGTCTCCCACCTTGGCATCCATCCATGTCAGTTGCGTGCCCGCTACGCCGCAGGCCAGCAAGCCATCTACATCGGCTTTGATGCCATACCGGGTGCCATGAAGATAGCCGGTGAGAATAGCCTCAACCGTTGCCAGAAGCGTTTTCTTTTCGGCAACCAGCGCTGGATCCTGGCCTGACATCTGCAGAAATTCATGGACCACGATGACGTACCAAAGCGAGGCATCGACCGAGTTGTACTCCGGTTGATCGCCCTGGTCGGGAAAGCGATTCGGCAGCATCCCCTGCGAAACAGCGCCCGCCCACTCGACCAGAATTTCTTTCGCTTCGGCGAGTCGTCCTGTCGCCAGGCACAAACCGCGCATCGCGATAAAGGTGTCGCGTCCCCAATCTCCAAACCAGGGATAACCCGCGATGATCGTTTTGCCTTCGCCACGTTTGACGAAATAGGCATCGGCGGCGCGCAGTCGTGGAGTGGCGAAAACCCTCCTCCGGGTGCCTTCTTCCTGCGCCAGAGTTTCCGCCAATTCGACTGGCGGCAAAAGGGAGGGGGAGAGCGGACTTCCCAAACCCTCCGCAGAAAAAATCAAGACGGCTGGTCCGGCAGAAAGGTCGAATGCGTAACAACCCGGTGCGGCCAAATCTTCCAGCGCGTCGAGTCCTCGCGCCAATTCCTCTTCATAGAGAAAATTCCGGTACCAGCAGGGTTCGTGATGATAGGTGCCGTTGCCTTGGGCGGTGACCTCAGGCACGCCGTCATAAAAATGCCAGCGCTCGCCCTGGGGCAAATAGGTCGGCTCGAATCGAAACGCCGGGTTCTCATGATGCGTGCCATGAAAATCCCGTCCCGAAAAAAAGGGCCGCACATAAAGACGCAGCGGCAAAACCGGATCACCTTCCCAACGCCAGCGCAGGACGACCGCGGCCCTTTCGTTCGGAACAAAAAGTTCGTGGATTATTTTGCCACCCGGAATGGAAAAGGTCCACTGCGGCCATGGCTCAAGATTAAAGCCCTCAAGGCGCGAGCTTCCATCGGGGTAATCGACGCCTGGCGCATAGCGTTGCGTCGTCAGCGCGAACTGACCTTCGGATGTTTCGATCTCCGCGTCGATGCCGTTGACCAAAACCATGCGCCCGGCCGGCGGCGTCGTGGCGGCCAGCAACAGCGCATGATAGCGCCGCGTGCGAATACCTCCCACCGTTCCGCTGGCAAACCCGCCCAGACCATCAGCTTCGAGCCACTCCGATTTCTCGCTTTCCGGGTCGATCGCGAAAGCCATGGTTTCAACTACGACTCGTTTTCGGGATTGGTCAAGCCTTGTTCTTTTGTAATGATTTTAGTTATCGAGTTTTTTCCGCCGTAAGGTGCATAATACTGGGACTGTCATGATGGCTTGCCATGTGCAAGTTATGACCGCTCGAATTTTTTGATCGAACTTCGTACCATTTCCCAGCGTCAAATTTAGCATCCATGTCAGCATCCGAAAATCGAGTTGCCCCTTGGGAAGATTTTGTCCTGCGGCTTATCGCCTGCTGGAAGCTGCTTCACGCCGCTTTCTTCACCGCCGTGGGATTTGGACTCCTGCATCTCCGGCATCATGACGTGGTTGAGTTTCTCAACACCAACGTCATCATTCCTTATCACCTTAATCCTGAGGATCGCTTCGTCGACTGGGTTCTCGGCAAGGCGGCGGTTCTGGCACCTCACCTTGTCCTGCTCGGTTGGGCGGCCTTCTTCTATGCCGCGCTCTTCGCCGCCGAAGGCATCGGGCTCTACCTGCGCAGGTCCTGGGCGGAGTATCTTGTCGTCATCGTGACGGGGTCCCTCCTGCCCCTCGAAATCTATGAACTCTGGGTCAAAGTCGCCTGGTGGAAATTCGCCGCCGTCACCGGCAATCTCCTCATCGTCGCCTATCTCGTCCATCGCTTGCTCCTCGATGCCCATCCCCGGGCTCAAGCGCAACCTTCCGACGATAAAGATGCCGAACAGCCCCCGCGCTCCCCTGCCTCCAGCCGTTCCGAGGCAGTGGTGACCAAGGTGCCGTAATTTTGTTGGGTGGCTTCCCGCCATCGCCTAAGCTTATTCATGAGTGATTTCAAACCGGAGCTGCTGACTCACTCCAAGCGCTCCCGCCGCAAAAGAGCCGGGAAGGAGATCCGTACCTGGCTCCTGGCAGGAACTCTCATCGTGGGCATCAGCTCGGTCACGTTGGTCTATACATATTATAGCGCGCGAGCCGGTTTCATTAATATCGATGTGGTCAGGGAGATGCCCAAGGCCTCCATCCTCTATGATTATCAGGGCCACGCCTTCAGCCGGTTCTTCGACGAAAACCGTATTGCATTGCCCACCGATCAACCCGTCCCGAAACTCCTCGGCGAGGCGGTCGTGGCCACGGAGGACCGCCGGTTCTACAACCACGGCGGCATCGATCCATTTGGCATCGTGCGCGCCAGCGTGATGAATTTGTTGCATCGCGGCGCCCGGGAGGGCGGGAGCACCATCACGCAGCAACTGGCGCGCAACAGCATCGGGGAGATGCAGCGCACCTACGACCGCAAACTTCTCGAAATCTTTCTCGCGCACCGCATCGAGCTGGCTTACACGAAGCAGCAAATTCTCCGCTACTATCTCGATCGCATCTATTTTGGCCAGGGCCTCTATGGCGCGGAGACCACCGCCTACGCTTTCTTTGGCGTTCCCGCCGCCAAGCTCAATCTCGCGCAGTGCGCCCTGCTGGCGGGGATGATTTCAAGTCCCAACGCCTCGTCTCCCTGGAAGGACATCACCATAGCCAAGGCCGCGCGCGACCGGGCGCTGGCGCGAATGGTGAAGGCCGGATATGTCACCCAGGCGCAGGCGGATGCCGCGCAAAAAGCGCCCCTCGCCCTCCGTCCCCGGCCCGATTTTGGCGGGGGTTTCGCCACCAGCGAAGTACGCCGCCAGCTCGAGTCGATCCTCGATTCGACCACAATCCAGCAGGGCGGCCTCCAGATTTTCACGACCATCGACCCGCACTTGCAAAGCGTTGCCGAAAATGTGCTCCAGGCCCGCATCCTCGACATTGAAAAATCAAAAGGCGAAACGCATCCCTCCGGCTTTGGCGATCCCAATACCGGCTTGCCGGACGAGGACATCCTCGAAGGAGCCTTCTTTGCCATGGATCCCTCCAATGGCGCGATCCGGGCGGTGGTCGGCTCTCGCGATTTTGCGGTCAGCCAGTACAACCGCGCGATGCAGGCCCGGCGCCAGGTCGGCTCGACGCTCAAGCCTTTGATCTATGCGACCGCATTCGCCGAGAAGAATTATTGCCCGGCCAGCACCATCGATGCCTCGAAGTTCGACCTGACCAAAGCCCAGAATGGAGTTGTCCCCTCCGGTGATTCACCCGACCCGATCCGCATCAACGACGCCCTGGTCCGCTCCGACGACCCAGCCGCCGTCCGCATGGGCATCATCATCGGCCCCGATTTGCTCAATTCCTACGCGCATCAATGCGGCGTCACCACCGACATCCCGCCCTATCCCTCTAGCTACCTCGGCGCCTGCGACATCAGCCTGAACGAACTGACCGGCATCTATGCCATGTTCGCCAACCAGGGTGTCTGGGTCCGCCAGCACATCGTGGTGCAGGTCAAAGACGACGAAGGCCGCGTCATTTACGAAAACAAAGCCGAGGGCCATCGCGTTTTCAGCACGCAAGTCGCCCGGCAGGTGACCGGCATGATGCAGAACGTCCTCGACTTCGGCACCGGCGCGCCCGTCCGGCAGGATTATGGTTTCACCGCACCCGCCGCCGGCAAGACCGGAACCACGAACGATTACAAGGACGCGTTGTTCGAGGGCTTTACCACGCATCTCGTCGCCGGAGTGTGGATCGGGTATGACAAACCGCGCGAGATCATGCCGGGAGGTTACGGAGCGGCGGTCGCCTTGCCGGTCTGGGCTAACGTCATGAAGCAGGTGAAGGACTCCTATCCCGCTTCCGAATTTCCCATTCCCAATGGCCTGACGGCACTCAGCGTCGGCGGCGGATTCTTTGGTCATGGCGAACGCTACTACCTCACGCAAAGCCAGCGCGCCCTGCTTGATCAGGAACCGGGATCAAACGCGGACGATGACAACAGGCCCCACGGAAGAAGCATCTTCGACAGTTTTCTCGATCTCTTTCGCTAAGAGCTAAAACTCAGCGCGCGTGGTGGGCGCACTTGAGGGATAAACACGACGGGCTTTCCATTTCGCTTTGACCCAGCGGCCGATATGCCGGGGTTGGGAGGTCATGGCTTTGCCCGTCTCGTAAACGAATGAGCCTAATTCCAGGGAGTGGCGATGGAATGTAACTCGTCCCGCCCGAATTGCGGCAAAGAGCGCTCCCGGGGTCAGTTCATCCGCCTCCACCATGCTCGCGTTTTTGCCGATGGTCGTGAGCGTATGGGAATCGGAGCAGGCGACCAGCGTCTTGCCATTTTGCTGCGCCCATCGTGCCGCCCTCAGGTTCGGGTTGACCCGGCCTGGCAGCCAATTCACATGGATGATACACCACTCCACCGCGTCGATGCAGTCGAGGTGCTCGTTCATGATCTTGCCGAGGCAGGAGGGGTGTGGATAAAAAGGATGGGGTGCCAGCACCAGCACCTCCGGCTTTCGCGCCCGCAAGGCCCGAATCTGGTTCCACGTCGGTTCGCTGGGCAGATCACCCTCGGCCACATTCAACACCACGAGATGCCTGCGATCCACCTCAGCCTCCATGCCGGGGATGAGCAGGATATTCCGCTCGCGCGCATAGGCAAACGCCTCGGGCGATGAGCAAATCTTCCGGTGCCACGTCACCGCGATGGCATCGAGCCCCACGGCTTTGGCCCGGTCAATCATCTGAAAAAGGGTGTGGCGCAGGTGAGTATCAACCGGATCTCCCTGGCAATGGCTATGCAGCTCGACGCGATAGGCAGGCACTCACCAAGTATGATGCGAAATTTGAATTAGGCAAGCTCACTTCGCAACCCTTGTAATTAAGTTATGCAATTGAAACAATTGCCGGACATGCGATGACTTGGCGCCAATTCTCCCTCAATCATGTAAAATTTCTTGTCGTATCGTGAGCGGTTGTTACAGTGACCCTTCCTTGGCAGCAAAAAGGGCCCTTAGCTCAGCGGATTAGAGCGCCTGACTACGGATCAGGAGGCCATAGGTTCGAATCCTATAGGGCCCACTCCTCTCATAAATGGCTTTTCAGTGAGCGGAAAGCGCCTCACTTACTCTGGCCCGCTCTTTGCGCTGCCATCGCCTGCATTTGGGCCAGATTGTGTTGCGCGTCGCCGTAGCCAGGCATCAAACGCAGGGCCTCTTGGAATTGGGCCAGCGCCTCATCCACCTGCCCTTTTCGTCCAAGAGCAGTGCCAAGGTTATTATGGAATTCAGCATTGTTTGGGCGTATTTCCAGAGCTTTTTGGAACTGGACAATCGCCTCATCCACCTGCCCTTTCTGAAAGAGTGTAATGCCAAGGTTTTGATGGGCATCAGCATAGTTTGGGCGTATTTCCAGAGCTTCTTGGAACTGAACAATCGCCTCATCCACCTGCCCCTTTTGTGCAAGAGAAGTGCCAAGGTTGTTATGGATTTCAGCATTGTTTGGGCGTATTTCCAGAGCTCTTTGGAACTGGACAATCGCCTTATCCGACTGCCCTTTTTGTGCAAGAGCAGTGCCAAGGTCGTTGTAGCCCAACCAACAGGTCGGATTCCAGGCCAGCGTATCGGTCCAGAGCGTCTCCTCGCTGTCATAAGCCCAGGTCCGATGCCAACTCAATAGTCCGAGAACCAGGAGCAGTCCGGCACAGACGCTTGATTGCAACCACGGCCTCCTTGGAATCACCAAATCGGCTAATCGGACCATCCCCGCTCCAACCAGCGCCAGCGGTCCCATGCCGGCCAGATACTGGAAATGATCGAACACCACGGCATAGCGCAGAATGTAATGATTCACGAATCCCAGCGCCGGAAGCAACGCCGTCAGGAAATAGGCGAAGGCGAAAAACCAGGGGCGCGCCCACGAGTCGCGTTTGAGCCAAAAGACAATCAAGACGAAGAGCACGGCCAGAAGCGGCACGTACGACTCCCACCGCGCAGTATCGATCTCCCAGCGCGGATAAATCATGATCAACGGATGCGGCCAACTCAGCTTGCCGAGATAAAACCAGACCGCATCGCCTGCTGTCGCCAGCCGCTCCGGCCAGCTCCGCACCCACTGTTTGTCCGTGTTCACGCCCGCAAGATTGACCGTCCAGAGCGATGCGGCGCTGGCCGCGATGGACATGAGAAAGATGGGAACCAACCTCAACAGGTTGCGCCATTGCCATCGGCCCTCCACCCACCACGCGCACAGGCAAAGGACAATGGGTAGAATCACCGTGGTAGACTTGCTGGCCATGGCCAAGGCAGCGAAGAGCAGGGTCAACGGATAGTTCCAATCACCTCCGGTTCGTCCGCCCGCGTCTCTTGCTTTGAGGCACTCCACAAAGAAAAAGATCGAGAGCAGGAAGAACAAACCCGATTCCGTGTTCTTCATCTCGGTGACCCACGCGACTGATTCCACCTCCACCGGGTGGAGCGCCCAGAGAGCCGCGCCGAGCCAAGCGCCCGGGACCTGCAAACTCCGCAAAACTCGCCAGAGCAGGACCGCACATCCGGCATGCTGAAAGACATTGACGAGATGGTACGGCATCGGAGCCAACCCCCACAGCGCGTGTTCCAACCAGAACGTGGTAATCGTGAAAGGGCAAATATCGGCGGCGCTCGTGGTCCAGATGTCTTTCAGCCCGAGTGGCCCAATAATGCAGGGGTTGGTCGTTAAGTGCAAATCGTCATCCCAGATGTACCCAGCATGCCAGACCGGCAGGTAGGTCGCGATGACGGCGGCGATCAGAATCAGTCCCCAAGGCCAGTCGCGGCTTAACCATGATGCCAGCGGTCGAGTGACGGTCTCCTTACGCACAACTTTTGCGACAGCCTCGCTGCTCAGCGTCTGCTCTTTCTTGGATCGTTTAGCCATGGGGTCTGGATTATCAGGATGAACACCTTTCGCATTCCTAGAAGCGCATATTGCTTTGGCTTAAGCGCATCGCTTTCATCTTGCTTAGGGATCGCAGCCCATGCGGTCAACGTGCGTTCTGAGCCTTCCTACGCGCAACGGCGCGGCTTTCCGCGTTGCGTATCCCGGCGTAGGTCACGCCGCGTGAATCAGGATGTCCACGGCCGAGGCTTTCGATTTCCTGAAAAGCCATCTGGCGCCTCCAGTAGTGAGCCATGAAAAGGGGTTGACGAATCGGTCGCACAACATAAGGTGAGCCAAAATATAATTTAGCGATCGATTTGACGGCTGAACAAAGCATTAATCGTAACCTAAACGACATCTGATTGTAACAAAAGTGAGTCAGCTTATGCGGCCCCGCAGCACATAACGCAAGTGAAGCCAGCCAACGACCACGCGGGGATTGACAAGAAAACGCAGATTCACGAATCTAAAACGGGAGAAAAATGAAATGAAAATGATGACGAAACTCGTCTTCGCAGCCTTTGGTGTCCTCGTAATCGGTCTCACCACCGTGAAAGCACAGACGGACGGCGCCTTGCTCGACGCTTTGGTTAAAAAGGGAGTCTTGAGCGACAAGGAAGCAGAAGATATCCGCGCCAGCGCGATCAAGGAATATTCTGAGACACCGGCCTCGAAGCTTTCCCTTCCCGACTATGTCACCAAACTTCAGATTTATGGAGATGCGCGCTTGCGTTACGAGTATCTCGATGAAAAGCCGCAAGCCAATGTGGCTGTGAATAGTTCCGGTGTGCCGATTGCGGGCCCGGTCAGCCGCAACAATACCCTGGAGCGCTATCGCTACCGCCTTCGCGTCGGCGCTGACTACACCTTCACCGATAATTTCAAAGCCGGTTTCGAGTTGGAATCGAACACCGCATCCGATAGCGCCAACCAGTCTTTCGGCAATGGCTTCAGCAAGTCTGCGATCAATATTGGACTTATTTATCTCCAGTGGAAGCCCGTCGATTGGCTGACCCTCACTGGCGGCAAGCAGCACAATCCGCTCTACACGACCGATCTCTCCTGGGATCCCGATATCAATCCGGAGGGCGGAGCCGAAACCGCCAGCTGGACCATTCCGATCGACTTCGATTCAGATGGGAAGAGTTTGGACCCGAAGGTGCTGGCAGCACCTTCGCATTCGGATTACTCCCTGACCGTCGGCATCACGGCAGCGCAGTTTATTTATGCCGACAACAGCGAATTTAACACCGATCCGGGAAGCTTGGCCTCTGCCTCCAGCACCGCCACGACCGCCCTCAATGCCCAGCCGGGCGGCCCCGCGGACAATCGAGATGTCTGGCAGTTCGTTGAGCAGGTTCCAGTTCAGTTCAACTTCGACAAAAACACCTTTGTTAAGGTCGTTCCCGGATTTGATTCCTACATGAGTGGCGGGAGTTCGGGCATTTCCAGTAGCTTCGTCAATGGCTCGAACGGCAACACCGGTTTCTCCGGGGGCCAGGAGCAGTTCTTCGGTCCCAGCATCGCGGACCATCTCGAAATCTTTCAGGCGCCCGGAGAGGTTGACTGGAAGATGTGGGACCTTCCCTTTAAGGCTTACTGGGATTTCGACCTGAACACCGACGGCAAAGCGCGGGTGCAGGATATCCTCCTGGGTAATGGCAATCCGAATGTCCAGACGACTTCCGGCGGTCTCACCGGACCTCAGGTCGCGGCGAATCTCGCCTCGCAGGCCCAGAACCGTGGTCTGGGCGATAACGTGGCCTGGTTGGCGGGCTTGCAAATCGGCCAGAACAAAAAGAAGGGCGACTGGTCAATCAAAGGTGATTTCCGGCAGGTGGGCCTCGGCGCTATCGATCCTAACGAGAACGATTCGGATTGGGGTGAAAGCTTCCTCAACCAGCAGGGAGTCAAAATTCAATCGGTCTACAATTTTACCGACTTCCTTACCGGTTCCATCTCTTACTACAATACCTGGGCCTACAAATCGGAGCTGCTGAATGCCAGCACGCCGGGACAAAATCCAGGCACGCTGCCGCTCAGCGGCAACGGCACCGCTGCTACCGGCTATGGTACCAGCAGCGCGGCCACGAATCCGAATGCGGGCAATACGGATCTCAACAGTCTCGTGGGGGCGCACACCACGCAACGCGTCCAGGTTGACCTGATGTGGAAGTTTTAGTCGAAACGACCTGATCTGGACCCAAGCTTCGAGCAGCGGTGGGATTCATCCTCGCCGCTGCTTTTTTAGACGACGACGCGCTTATTTGAGCGCGAGCGTATCTGTTATGTCATAACTCACGCGAATCGTCAGGCCGATCTGGCGCCGGACGATGCCGCCGGGAACCTCGTCGGCAATCCAAACAGTTACATGCGCACTGAACCCTTGTGGATCGCGCCCAAGTTCAGCCTTGGAAGTCGATAGGTACGTATATTTGGTGCAGTGGTAGGTCTTATCGCTAATTTTCAAGTCTTCCGTACCGCTGGGCTTGGGAAGCGACGGATCGTCCGAACTCAGGCTTGAGGGAATGAAAAGGGTCTCCGCCGGTTGATTGGGAGAGGTGGTGACCTTTAGGGTGGCCCCGGAGGAATCGAGACTCGTTAGGGTGTACGTAACGGGTTTGGGTGGCAAAATTCTTGCCCCGCCACCGGGCATGGGGGCTCCTCCATAAATATTTTCGATTCGGTTTAAGGTAACCGTTTTCCCCGGCGATCCCTTCCAGGGCATATACAAAGGATTGGCCACCTCGTCGGCTGCCACGTGCACTTGGAAAGCCATTGCCACGGAGAAAATCCAAACAGCAAACTTCATACCTTCAGCCAAGCTATGACTTGTTCGGCAAAATAACAACAAGGTTACTGCCCCGCAGAGGGCAATCCGCGGCGAGGAGCGGATGGGATCAATACTTTTTCCGCGGCCTGCCCTTAAGCGTTCGTGCAACGGCCAGAGCGATAAAAAGCGCAATGCCTGGCGCGATTGAAGCCAAAAGGATCACAACGTAATTATCTTCAAGCAATCCACTCATCGAAACCTCCGAGCCTAATTCGTTTCAGGCGCGATTAACAACTGCGGCCCGACGAAACCTAAAATGCCAAAACAAAAGACCCAGGCAACTCAAAAAAAGCGCCGAAGTGGAGGGCTCCGGAATGACGAAAACCGGATTTCCGAAAAGCGCAACGTTATCAACAGCCAACGGATCGGAACTACCGGGACCACTCTGGGCGTCGGCGAGGGTTACCGTGGCGGTTCCACTGGATGTCGCCTGAAAAACAATGACTGCCGACTGGAAGGGGATGGTTCCGGTCCCATAAGGCCCGGCGACAAAAGCAGGCAAGGTCAGGCTGGCATTGGCCACGCCTGAGACGGAAAGGGTAAAGGTCTCGCCGGTGCCGCCATTTTCATTGGCGAAGTCAGCACCTAAAACATAGGTTTCACCTGCGACAAATCCGCTGATGCCCTGTGAGACAGACGAACTGGGATTCAAGCTAAGATATTGGGTGCCGTAAGGCGTAACGCCAAGGTTCGCGAAATTATTGCTGACAATAATGCTGCCATTGGGTGCTACCGTCCATACCGTGCCAGCTCCTGTCTGTTCAGAGTTTGGCAAAAGGCCGGGGCTTTCAAAACTCCCGTTGAGCAGAACCTGGGCTTCTGCGGAAGAGGTAAGAATAGCCAGCGCGATAAAAATGGATGCTCGCGCTAGAATGGAGCGCACAGGGTAAATTTTCATGAAAGCGCAATTGGTCTTCATCCGAATCCATTCTTATCGGTGGATGCTTACGCTATAAAGGAAATTGAATTCCTTGACAAGAATATTACGTGCTGAAATCACCGCCATCAAGTCCAACTGATCACTTTTTTTTGTCTGCCGGGGATGGCTGGGTCGCTTCCTGTTGGGTGGCAGGCGATTGGGGAGTGGTCACCGTGTCCGAGGGTACTGGCGGAGCATGTTCGGGGTCGAAGCCAGGCCGGAGGGATGCGATGTAAGCGTTCCAGAGGACACCGGCAATCGCCGAGATCACATCGACTTTTGGCTGGTCCACACGCCCGGAAATCGGGGTCTCGGTGGCAATGGTCTTCTTATCATTTTCGAAAAGGCCTTTCACGGTATTGAGAACGCCCGACCAAACCGCACCGAGGTTGCCGCTGTCCGAGGGTTTGGGCTCAAATTGGAGATTGTAGAAGAATGGCTTTACATAACCGTGATAAATTCCCTTGTCGCCGGTGACTTCGCTGTAGAGCCCGATTTCGCCGCTTTTGACACGAACTTTCAGGTATTTCTGCAGGGCGGAGTTGGCTCCGACGGCAGGCACATGCTCCACGCGAAACGTCTGGCTGAAGGTCGCGTATTTTTCGTCGAGATTGACGGAGAGGTCCATTTCGAACGAACCCGTGAGGAGCGGATTGCCGGTCAGCTTGATCCTGGCGGGCAGGGGAACCTTGAGGCCTTCACTATTGCTCATGTTTTCCGCGTCCAAATCGAGATGATTCAGTTCCAGGTCGACCTTGGGATCGGCATGAAAATCGAGGAAGTGAACGTCGCCGTCAAGGACGCGAAGCTGATTCACGCGCAAGGGAATCAGGTTCTTGATGGCATCGATCCATACCCCGCTGATGGAAAACTGACTTTGGTCCGAGCTCGGGCCGGCCACGGCATTGATCCGCGGGTTGAATATCGTTACCGAAGCACGCTCCGCGCCGTGAAAAATCTCCGACCATTGGAGGGATATGTTCCATCTCGGCGAATAGAAAAAGGGAACGGGAACGTCTCCGGTTTTCTTGTCGATGTGCAAATCATAAATATCGAGGCTGGCCGTCAGGGGATGAACGCGGACCCACTCAACGCGCCCTGTGTAATCGGGAAGGCCGGAAAGACTCCGATTGATATAATCACGGACCAAATAGGGAGCTGCAAACCATAGGCCTGCCACCAAAACCGCCAAGGCCAGCAGGACGGACTCGATGATGATCCGGTTGCGTTGATTCTGCAAAAATGGCCAGCGAAGGACGGTTCGTCCGGCCGCAGACGGATTGGAAGCCGTTTGCGCGCGAGGTCGATCCTGGAGCCATCTTTGAACTGCATCCATAGGTTTGATCATTTGGGGCCCAGGTAACAGTACACCCAAGCCCCATTTTCCTAACGATTACTTCTTGTGCTCGGCGGCTTTGCCCACCGCTGCGCCGGACCCTGCGCCCACGACCGCACCCGCCGCGGCGCCTGCGGTAGCCCCTACCGGCCCGGCCACAACCGCGCCAGCGACTGCACCCGCCGCCGCGCCAAGAGCTGCTCCGACGGTCATCCCCGCCACGTCGTCACGCAGGTTGCGGGAGCCATTCGGATTATACTCGGCTTTGTATTCGTCGAAGATATCGATAATCGGGCCCGGCTGGGTGACGCCGTAGACCACCACCAGAGTCTTACCTTCCCGAATTGCCTTGTCGTAATAACGGGCCTGGGTATCAGAGAAACCGCGATCGGTGAGGATGTCCGTGAATACCTGCTTTGTCTGATCCTTGTTCAATTGGACCAGCACCTCAATGTCCAAATTGGAAAGGCCATAGTCCTGGAAAGCCTTCACAGCTTTGTCGGCATTTTCGCGTTGGCTAAATGTCCCCCCAATGATTTGTCCTTCGAGTGTTTGATTTATTGTCCTGGGCATAATTGTCTTTCCTGTTTTTAAGGTTATGGTTGGCGATTGACCTTCGAGAAGAGGCGGAAACAATTACTGGGTCGGCGCCTGGCCGAATGTTCCGTGTTTTTCTTTTACCTGGTCGTTTTTGAAGACAATGACGACCTCACTGTTATCATTACGATAGGTGTAAGTCGTCTGCGTTCCGCCAACGACGGGGATGGGTTCTTCTTTCGACGAAGTAGGATCACCCATAATCCCCCGCACATCCGCCTGGGACATATCGTCATGAATTTTATTCAGATTATCCTGAGTGAGGGTCAGCGGGGAGCCGCCGCCGCAACCGAGGAGAAGAAGTGATAGAGCCGCACATAATATATATTTCATATAGATCCTTTCTCTCCATATAAGGCAATCGATGTGCCAAGGTATTTGGCGTCAGCGTAAGGTCTTACACCGGAACAAATTGAGATCGGCACTGGTCTGGCATCGCGCGCATCTTAAAAGCATAATGCACGATGCCGCCGACCGCGTTCCGCACGACGCAAGAAGAATTAATCAGAGTGCGGACTCTTTGGTAAGAAAGGGGAGAACAAAGAAGAATTCGCTGCCATCACCCGGTCGGCTGATGACGCCAATTTCGCCCTGATGGGCGACGACAACTTCTTTCGCAATGGAGAGCCCGAGACCGGCACCACTTTTATTGGTTCCTGGAACGCGGTAGAAGCGGTCAAAAATATGAACCTGATGTTCGGGAGCAATTCCCAGTCCCTGATCTTTGACCGAAAATCGGACGCAGCGCGTGCCGTTTCGAGTTCTTCCAAGATCAGCGCTCACGACAACCTCCGAACCCCGGGGCGAGTATTTGATGGCATTCGTAATCAGATTGGTAAAGACGTAAGCGACCCGTTGGCGATCGATGCGGACTTCGGGTAAATCGGGGGCGATAGTGCTTTTGAGATTGATTTGTGAGGCATGGGCAATTTCCCGGTTCTCGCGCAACGCAGTTTCCACCAGTTCGGCGGATGAGACCCTGGCCAGTTCGAGTTGCGAGGGCCCTTGCTCCAGCTTGGCCAGGTCCAATAAATCGTTGAGCGTTTTTAGAAGGCGATCGGCATCTTCACGGGCGGTGGAAACGAGGTCGGCCTGTTTTTCATTCAAGGGCCCCACGGTCCTTTCGTGCATGAGGTAGAGGGCCATGCGAACGCTCGTCAGGGGGGTCTTGAGTTCATGACTGACGGTCGAAATCAGGCTGCTTTTGATATCGTCGAGCAAGAGCATGCGGGTGATGTCTTCCAGGATGACCGCCACGCCAAAGACGTCCCGATTATCATCACGCAATAAGACAATCCGCGGCAGAAAATAACGGTCCTGGCCCGAGAGGTGGAACTTGAGCGCGTCCTTGAAAAGTGTGGGCAAATAATCCTCGCCCGTGGCGCGAACCTGTTCGACTTTTTCGTCCACCTTTTGCGGCAGGCGATTCACACCCGAAAAAAGGAGCTGCATCGCGAGCTGATCCGCCTCCGGATTACGAAATTCGACTTCCCCCCGCGAATTCAAAACAAAGATCGGGTCGGGAAACGATGACAACGTGGCGCGAATCGTCTGGTTCAGCCGGACCAATTCCACCGAGGTCGAGGCGCGGTATTGTCGGAGTTGAACCGCCATCTGGTTAAACGAAACGGCCAGGACGCCCAATTCGTCCCTGGACAATACGGGCACCTGCTGGTCCAGATTTCCCTTTCCTATCTGTTGGATGGAAGTCGTCAAAGAAACGAGGGGCTTCAACAGTCCGCTGCTTAATTGGATCGAGGCATAAATCGCCACGGCGACCGCCGCGATCATCAGGAGGATCAAGGAGCGGATGGTATTATTAATGTCCGAGGCGGCATTCCGGTTGCCCTCGCCGAGACCTTGTTCATGAGCCACGGAAAGTTGATCCACGAGGTCGAGAAGTTGATTGGTGTCTTGTCCCAGTTTATGGGCCGTCGAGCGCCAGGCGGCATCCGGCTGGTTGACCGAAAGTAAAAAAGCTCGAGCGCTGGCATCGTAGGCCTTGAAGGTACCGGCCAGCTTCGCGATTAATTTTTTCTCATTGTCAGAGGCCGAGCTGCGGGAATTTTCCTCGTTGAGTGCCTGCTGAAAGCTTTTGCTGGCCTCGGAAAAATCGTGTCGGCTCCCGTCCGTGTCCCCGGTCGCCAGGGAAAGGAGTGCTCCGGTCATGGTGGCCCCACTCCGTTTCATTTGCTGAAGGTTCAGCCCGGCCCGGTCATTGTCCCGGCTGATCGCTTCAATACGATGACCCAGTTCACTGCACTGGTTGATCGAGTAAAGGCCCATCGCCAAAAGAATGATCAAGAGGCACAGCAACCCAAGGATGAGGCGGGTGCGGAGCATAATCGTTCCGGGCTGGCGGTTAGGAGCTGGAAGGTGCAGGGGCGGCCTGGGTCGCTTGTTCGGCTAATTCCGCGTAACGCTTCCGTTTGCGGTAAAGCGTGGCGGGATCAATTCCCAGGATTTGCGCGGCTTCCTCCATGCTGCTGGCAATGTCGATGATGCGGAGAATATGTTCGCGTTCAAGCTCTTCCAGGCTGATGCGGTTGCCGATGATCGCGCCGGAGGGCTGAGCTCCCCGGAGATTGTCCGGAAAATCATTCACGTCGATTTTGTCGCCCGTGGCCAGGATCACGGCCCGCTCGATCACGTTGCGCAGTTCCCGCAAATTCCCGGGCCAGGGATAGCGCTGAATCGCCGCCATGGCCGCCGGGGTAAAATTCTTGATCAGACGCGAGCTTTGCCGGGAGAAAATTTTCAGATGCTGCTGGGCCAGTTGGGGAATGTCGAGCGGCCGCTGACGAAGCGGAGGGAGATCGATGGTGATGACATTGAGGCGATAATAGAGATCCTCGCGAAATTTGCCTTCTTTGATCAGGTCCTCCAAACGGCGATTGGTGGCGGCGATCACGCGCACATTGGCCTTGCGCGGCTTGGGATCGCCGACCCGCTCATATTCGCGCTCCTGCAAAAGACGCAGGAGTTTGGGTTGGATTTCGAGAGGGAGCTCCCCGATCTCGTCGAGAAAGAGCGTGCCTCCCTCGGCGGCCTTGACTTTGCCCCAGGTTTCTCCGACGGCGCCGGTGAAGGCCCCGCGAACGTGGCCAAAGAGTTCGCTTTCCAGGAGTTCGCGCGAGAGGCTGGGGCAGGCGACCGTGACGAAGGCATTGCCGCGCCGTGGGCTGTTGCGATGCAACGCGCGGGCAAGAACGCTCTTGCCGCTGCCGCTTTCTCCCAGGAGGAGGAGGGTGGCGGCGGACGCGGCGGCTTTCGTCGCGGTCTCGAACATTTTTTGCACGAGCGGTTCCTGGGTCTCAAAGTCAGCCAGCGCATCATTGCCTGAGAGCATCGATTCGAGTTCCACCACCCGGTTTTCCAACCGCTGGTTGTTCTCGATCCGGGCCAGCGATTGGCGGACCTGCTCCGGCGTGAAGGGCTTGGCGATGTAATCGATCGCACCGCACCGCATCGCTTCCACCGCCGAATCGATGGAGGAATAGGCGGTAAAAACGATGACGTTGAGCTTGGGCTCCAAGGCAAGGAGCTTCGGAATCAACTCGAGGCCGCTCTCATCGCCGAGGCGGAGATCGAGAAAGGCGGCGTCAAAACTGGTTTTCTTCAGGAAATTGAGCGCCTCCGTGCTGTTCTGGGCCTGCTCGCATTCGTGCCCGAGGGCATCGAGCGTCACCGCTGTCGTTTTACGAATGTGGGCTTCGTCGTCAATGACCAGAATTTGCATAGGGGGAATAAGGGGGATTAGATTTCTAGTGCGCAAGTGGCCAGGGCACCACTTGCCTTCGGCTGTATAACCATATCCATGACGGCCGGACTTTGTTGGGCTTGTTGCACAGGTTGTGTCTGAGTCAGTGGCGGCAGGTTCGGAACAAGCGGTGTCGGTAGGGGTTTGTCGGCCTGGACGACAGTTACATCGACCTGGATGTTTTGAAATGCCGTATTCGGTCCCACGAAGGAACCAGACACCGGCGCTGCCTTTTCCGGGTCCCGGGAGACTGCCACGGTAACATGTTGGGCGCCGGTCATCAGGCCTGAAGTGGGATCAAATCCTTTCCAGCCCGCGCCGGGCAGATAAATCTCTGCCCAGGCATGGGTGGAGGCGCCGCCGGCCTCGGTCGATTCGCATTGCATGTAGCCGCTGACAAATCGCGCGGCGAGACCCCAGCAACGACAGGCTTCCAGCAAAAGCGTGGCAAAATCGCGGCAGGAGCCGCTGTTCTTTTGCAGGGTCTCGGAGGGAGTTTG
>Ga0302320_10003749_pt1 | contig 34999 bp, 20 predicted proteins | sample Bog_T0_3_FD_202130 | JGI IMG/M metagenome (GOLD analysis project Ga0302320, IMG submission 202130) | Peat permafrost microbial communities from Stordalen Mire near Abisko, Sweden - Bog_T0_3 | ecosystem: Environmental > Terrestrial > Soil > Wetlands > Peat | place: Sweden: Abisko, Stordalen Mire...
TTTCCAGGCTCAGTGGCTAAACGTACACGTCGACTTTCCACTGCTGCAAAGGCTAGCCCTGCCCGTCGCTGTTGGCACGGCAAAATATCCCGGCATCAAAATCCACGACGCGCGCATGATCCGCCTGGCAGTCTTGTAGTTTCTGGCGACTCGCAAATAATTTGCAGGCATGGAATCAAGTTCTTCTGCTATCCTTTCGCTGCGCTTCCCCAATCAATTCCAATTCATCGAGGTCGATATGGCAACTCCAGCTACAGCTCCCGTCACGCCTGAACGCATCTATCAATTCGCCTTCGCCTATGCCCCGCCGCTGGTGCTTGAAGCGGCCATCCGCCACCATGTCTTCGACGTGCTGGATAGCGGTGGCAAAACCCTGGCGGAGGTGAGCCAGGCAACCGGCGCTTCGGAACGCGGACTGGCGGCCATCCTGAACATGCTTGTCGGTTTTGATTTCCTGGCCAAAGACGCGCACGGCGTATATACCCTTACGCCGGAGAGTTCCGCATTTCTGGTCTCGACCAAGCCGTCGTTTCAAGGAGGGCTCATTCGGCACACCAGCGAACATTTGCTCCCCAGGTGGCTCCATCTCAATGAGGTTGTCGCCACCGGCTTGCCTGTTGCGTCGGTCAATCAGCAGGGGCCTGGCAGCGACTTCTTCGCCGAGTTTGTCAACGACATTTTTCCCATGAGCTACCAGGTAACTCAGGAGCTGGCCGCGCATCTCGGCCTCAGCTCCGCTGAAGCGCCGGTGAGCGTGCTCGATCTTGCCGCGGGCTCCGGCGTGTGGGGCATCGGGCTGGCCAAAAACTCGAGCCAGGTGCGGGTGACGGCCGTCGACTGGTCAGGCGTGATTCCCGTAACGCGCGCGACGGTGGCGCGCTTTGGACTCGCGGATCGGTTCAGCTTTGTGGAAGGCGACCTGCTTCAGGCCGACTTCGGCAGCGGACACAACGTGGCGACGCTGGGTCATATTCTGCACAGCGAGGGCGAGGAGCGCAGCAAGGCGCTGCTCGCTAAGACGTTCCCTGCTCTGGCGCCGGGGGGAACCATCGCCATTGCCGAGTTCCTCGTAAATGCCGACCGGACAGGCCCATTGAACGGCCTCATCTTTGCCGTCAACATGCTGGTGAATACCGATTGCGGGGATACATTCTCATTTGAAGAGATCTCCGGCTGGCTGCGCGAAACCGGATTCGCCGATGCGCGCACGCTCAATACGCACGGACCGTCGCCGCTGATTCTGGCGACGAGGCCGTAGGGGCAACTCTGCAAATCCAGCGTTCCCCGGTTTGGCATTCATGCGTCACCCAATGCGAGCGTCTTGGGAGTACGGGAATGTAAGTTATCCCTGCTCCATCGCGCTTTTATCTGAAAGGGCGAGAAGAATCTTGACCGCGACTTGCGCGTCTTTATCACCGCTGCCGGGAGAGATAGTCTCGGTAGTAATCTTGTCGTTTTCGGAATTGAAGGTGGTCTGTGTTGGAACAGGGATGGAACCGGGAGCTTGCTGCGCCCCAGTGGGAGTTGCCGGGCGGTGTCGCAATGCCGCGATTTCCGGGTCCGCCACAAGCAAGGTCGCTGCAATCCTCAACTAAAGAGCGCCGAAGTCCGCATGGACTTCAGGCGCTTCTCCTATAGCATGGGTGAGGCGGAGCCTCGGTCGTCCCAACGATTGGGCGATTCTTTAAACTCGCCACGACAGAAACCCCAGCCTCGACGAGCGGGCTTACCCGATATAAGTTGGCCTCAAACGCAGCCTATCAAGCTTCTTCGGATGAAAGGTTGGTAGTTTTGGGCAGACTTAACTCCACGGAGCGGAGTCTTGAGCGATGATTGGAGTAACACCGTAGCGGTCGAACAGCCTCACGCGAAATGCGAATGGCTCGCGACCGCCAAGAGTTGTCACTGGAGCAAGCGATGAAACTGACTGGCTCGTCCGAAAACCTCCTTTTCGTCAAGCTGGGAAACACCGCATTCTTCGTTATCTTTATGTTGACGGCAATAGCCGTTTCCACACCTCTCTGGAGTCAGGCCCCCGGCGTTCCCACCGGCCTGACCGCTATTGCCGGAGATATGAATGTCACATTGTCCTGGACGGCTCCTTCCGGAGCAACCACCTACAACGTCTATCAAGGCACGTCGGCGAACGAGGAGAGCGCGTCGCCTGTTCTTGCGGGAATAACGGGAACGCCATTTTCCGTGGCCGGCCTGAACGAAGGAACCACATATTACTTCAAAGTCGCCGCAGTCAACTCGTCCGGCGCAAGCGCACTCTCGAATGAAGCAAGCGCCACGCCCGAACCGTTGACTTCGGGAACCAACGCAGCCGCAAGCTTCAGCATTTTTCCACCGGTGCAGGCTGCCAACCCGGTCCCGGCGGGCTTCAACACGCAGCCTGCGGCGGGAACCAACATCACAGAAAACTCATGGCTGGCCGATGGGGGATTTTCACCCTACGACGCCCGCATAAGCTTTACAGCCCAGAGCGGTTCGGCAACCTCCTTCGTCGTTCAATTCCCCAATCCCGGCGCAGACTTTTATCAAAGCATCGCCACAGGCTATTTTGCGGGAGCAACGGCGCTGACCTACCGCTTCAGCGGCGGCGCATGGTCCTTGCTGCGCACCGACACGGTCACCGGATACACGGCCGACGGGGAAGACGAAACAGCCGCCAACAACACCATCACGTTCGCCGATTCAGGCCCCGCGGTCCAGGCGGGAGACATCGTCTGGCTCGATTTGGACAATCAGGCATCCTTGCCGGGCCTCGCGCTGCTGGATCCGCGGTTTACGGTCTACTATCTCAACTGGGGCGCGGAAACCCTGAATGGCGACACCAGAACCGCCACAATCCCGTATACCCTGTCCACCGACGTTCCAACCTCGGACGCCGGCGGACTTAGCCTGGAACTCACCGACACGAATACGGAAAGCAACGGCATCTGGCAGTATATGCAAGGCGCCTTCGTTGGGCCGGCGTACGAGGAATTTCAACCCGGCCACAGCTATGAAGTGGATGTCTGGCTGAAGCAATCCGGCATTGGCGATGGCAGCGTCACATTCTCCATTACCGGGATCGGCGTCTCCCACACATTTTCCGGTGTCACCGGTACATGGCAGCATTTTATCTGGACATTCCCCGCTGTTCCGGGCCTTCCCGCTAACTCCGTCCAACCCAGCGCTCACCTGGACTTCAATGCACCTGGAACAATGTGGGTGGATAACTTCCAGTTATACGATGCGGGCTGGGCGCCTAACACTGTGAGTCCGCAGGCAATGCAGGCTTGGCAAAGCTATCATCCGGGAACTGTCCGGATCTGGAGCAACTTTGGAAACGCCGCCAGTAACTATTCGTACTTCAGCCTGAATAGCTGGCTAACGCCGGAGATCAAGACGCGCAACACACCTGGGATCGGCAACGAGTATGAGTTGCCTGCGGAATTGGAGCATCTTCCGGATGCGCTGGCCAATGTGAAAACCATCGGAGCAAACCCCTGGTTCATCGTCAACATGGCACTGTCGCCCACCGAGTGGGGCGAACTGATCGATTATCTGGCCGCTCCGGCGGGCACTGGTTACGCCTCCAAGCGCCCCGCGAGCCATCCCGGACCGTACACTGCGGACTTCGGTACCATTTATCTTGAAGTCGGCAATGAGGAATGGGGCACGCAGCAGGTGCCTGCCGACGCTGAGTACGGACAGTGGGCGCACTTCGTACTGAGTCAGGCTATCGCCGGCAAGAGCTACTTCAATCCGAGTCAGATCAGGTTCATAGCGGACGGGTTCGACCTGATACCCTCCTTTGGCTCGAACGCAGCCGCAGCCGCGCCGGAGATATCGGTCGTGGATGCCGCCCTCTATACACAAGGCAACACCGCGCTCTCAGGAGACGCCTACTATCAGTCGGACTTGGTTCAGGTGCCCGTCGGCAACGGTCCGATCATCGACGGCATCGCCGCACAGCAGAAAGCAGATGCGGGAAATGGACTCAATTATGGCTTGGCCGCTTATGAAGAGGGCCCTGGAGCGGATACGCCGACCCACACAGGAGATACAACGCTGGCCGCCGCAATAGGCGCAATCGACGTTAACTTGTATGCATCGCTGAACGGCTTCGGCCCGCAGAATCTTTTCGAATATAACCTGGGTACCGGACCATACACATCGCACCAGAACTTCGCCAACGGCTTCCGCCCGCATCCTGTGTGGGAAGCTTTGCAGATGCGAAATAACTACTGCACCGGCCCCATGGTCCTGACCGTAGCAAACAGCGTTCCGACATACAGCGATCCGGTAATTACATACGGGCAGGCCGTTCCGCTGATCGCGGTGTATACGTTCCAGGACGCAAACGTAGCCAACCAGGCCGATGTCGTAGTCCTCTCCCGCGACCTCGATAACCAGACTCCCGTCACGCTCAACTTCCCCGCAACGCCGGCTGGCTCCGGGCAACTCTACACCCTCACCGGCGATCCGAGACAAACCAACGACGATGCATTGAATATCCCCATCGGCAGCCAGACGCTGAGCGGAGTTACAAAGAGTTATACCTTCACCATGCCGCCCGGATCGATGTATATCTTTCAGGTGCCCCTGACCGGGACCTGGTCCCCTGTCGGAGAGCCTGTTCCACCCGCTCCGACGTTCCTGACGGCTACGGCTGGAAGCGGGCAAGTGGTGTTGAAGTGGACGGCTTCTGCGGGAGCGACCTCTTACAACGTATATCTGGGTACTGTATCGGGAGGCGAGGGCATAACTCAGATTGCAACGGGAGTTACATCCGCCACCTATACCGTGACTGGACTTACCAATGAGCAGGCCTATTTTTTCACGGTTACGGCGGTGGACGGCGGCGGCGCAAGCGGATACTCGAACGAGGCCACGGCCGCGCCGCTGGCTGCGGGGTCTGGCACGATTCTGGCTTATGAACCCTTTGCGGAACCAATCGGAGCGTTGAACGGCGCCAGCGGAGGCGGGGATTTTGGCTGGGGCGGAGCATGGCAGGAACAGGGCAGTTCGACGGCTGTACCCGGCTATAACATCGCTTCGACGGCGCCTCTTACTTATACCGGCCTGCTCACGAATGGAAACTATGGGATTGGCGGATATGAGTATCAAGGTTCGGGAAGGCTGCTCGATCAGGACCCGAGTGGCCCATTCAGTGTCTATCTGCAAAATGGCTTGATCGGCGCGCCTGGAACGACCGTCTGGGTCAGCTTCCTGCTCCGCAAAGACACGAGCGACACTCAGGAGAACGCCGTGTTTCTCGACTCCAGCGATGTGCCTTGGTATGCCGGAGCTCCGAACAGCATTGCGGTTGGTTACTTCGGCGCAAGCTCAAACGATGCCGGTGGCAATCCCTTCTGGAGCCTGCAGTACAACAACGGAACGCCAATCCTGACTAACGTGCCGGTGGTCGTGGGCCAGACTGATCTTTTTGTTCTCGAGGTAACATTCGGCGCGACAAACGTGGCTAACCTGTATGTGAATCCCACTTCGCTTGGCGGGGCCGCTCCGGCCACTCCCAGCGCAACTTACTCGACGGCGAGCAACGTCGGGTTCGATGCCATTGCTTACTACGGCGGCGATAGTACCAGTCCGAGTACGTCGGATCAGAGCTCGCTGGATGAAATCCGCGTGGGCACCAGCTTTGCCGCGGTAACGCCGACGTTTCCCCTCTCGCCTCCAGTGCCCGCTGCGCTGACATCTCCCACGCCAGGTAGCCAGCTTGCCGGCTCCAGTGTTACCTTTACCTGGACGCCCGGCGCGGGAGTTACTAACTATTGGTTCAACCTTGGTACCGCGGCCACGGGGGTTAACTCGAAGAACATCTATAGCTCAGGCCCGGTAACCGCTCTCGCTGAAGCAGTAACTGGCCTGCCGGCCAACGGCGAGACAATTTACGCCATACTCTACTCCTACATCGACGGAGCATGGCAGCCCGCTGTCTACACCTTCTACGCCACCGGACCTGCGGTGCTGACCGCGCCCGCATTGGGCGCAAAACTCACGGCCAACGCCACCTTTACATGGACGCCCGGTACCGGAATTACAAACTACTGGTTCAACCTGGGCACTGCCAACGCCGGAGCAAACGCCAAGAATCTCTATATCTCGGGTTTAACCACAGAACTAACTGCCACAGTAACCGGCATTCCACAGTACGGCGAAACACTCTACGCCACGCTCTACTCCTTCATTTCGGGAGCCTGGCAGCCGATCGTCTACACCTACATCGCAGTTGGCTCACCGGTGGCGGCAACGCTGACAACTCCCACTCCGAGCACCAAGCTTTCAAGCTCCAGTGTTACCTTCACCTGGTCGGGCAGCGAGGGAGTTACTTACTACTGGTTCAACCTGGGCACTGCGGATTCAGGTGCTTTTGCGAAGAATATCTATTCCAGCGGCTCAACCGCGCTAAACTCAGCAAACGTTACAGGCCTTCCCACCAATGGCGAGCCCATTTACGCCACGCTTTACTCCTACATCGCCGGAGCCTGGCAGCCCACCATTTACACCTACACGGCCAGCGGATCACCCACGCCCGCCTTGTTAACCGCACCGGCCGCCGGCACTTCGCTTACAAGTTCCACGGTGACGTTCTCATGGTCGGCGGGCAACCCGGCAACCTATTACTGGCTCAACCTGGGCACAGCCTCTTCAGGCGCAAGCGCGAAGAACATCTATTCCGGCGGATCAACTACGGCCACTTCGGTAACAGTCAATAACCTGCCAACCAACGGCGAAACCATCTATGCCACGCTCTACTCGTACATCGGCGAAGCCTGGCAACCCACCTTCTACACTTACAAGGCTGAGTAGTCAGCCAAACAACTTCCCGCCGCGCACGCCTCGCACGGTGGGAGGCCTGAACATAAGCTTGATGAAATCAAGAAATCCGGGGTTCCAGCCGAGCTATCGGCTATCGGGACATTATTGTGATCTGGCTCGCCAACCAGAATTGGGATTTCCTGGCGGAACGGGGTAATTTCCGGAGTTTCGATTCTGCGCTTGTGTTGATCCGTGTGCCCTACATCGTGCCGTGATGGTTCGTCAAATGATCGTGAATAGATGACTCCAGACCCGTCTGTGAGGTCGAAGAGCATTTGAAATCACCCAGGAATAAATGTCCCTGCTGTCCCCCACACCTCCAGCGTATTGCAAGAATCCTCAGCCCAGCCGGGCGGAACTCCAACCGAGCGAACACACCAACGTGCAATTCGGCCACAGGTCCATTGCGCGTATACGGTTCCTCTGGCGCGCCGGCCTGCAACCTGGTCATTGTTAATCTTCGAGGGCGCGATTGTCGTTGACATTTGCAGCGGCAAACCGATAGCCTTTTTCCACTGGCCCCAAAGTTATTCCCAAACTCTTGCCCAAAGGCCTGCGATTCGTTTCACAAAATGAATCCGTGGTCAGCGCTAGTGAGGAGCACCCCACTCCGCGGCGGTATGGCAGTACATGTTCCGAAGAGCCTTCCGCGAAGGCCGCCGATTCCATCGATTCCTTTTCGCTCGCCTATCGTCGAGGTCACCATGAAGCCTAGTTTTAGTTTCGCTCCAATCCCGCGACTCTTATCCCTGCGAGCGAGTCCGCCTGTTTTGCCGCCCTGGACGGGCATGAATCGTTTTCGTCATCGTCAAGGTCCTCATCCGCCCGCCTTTTTTCAGAAAGAATCGGGCGAACCATTGGATCGTGAAGGCCAACCAACAAGGTTCTCATCGGCAACCTGGAGATTCTCAATGAAGTTCCGTTCGATCCTTGCATTCGCGTTTGTGTGCCTGTTGATGGTTGGCTTGATCGGAAAGGCTGACGGCCAGACCTGGACTGCGCTGAATAACCAACCTCCGGTGGGCGTGGGAGCGATGCTCCTGCTTACCGACGGGCGCGTCCTGGTCCACAACGAGAATTCCGACTTCACCGCCTGGTACACCTTGACCCCCGATATTAACGGGAGCTACGTCAATGGCACTTGGCAGCAGGTGGCCTCGCTGCCCAACGGCTATGCCCCGCTCTATTTTGCCTCGGCTGTTCTGCCGGATGGAAAAGTGGTGATTCAGGGAGGCGAGTACCAATGCCCAGACGCCAACTGCGCAGACGCCTGGCAGAGCCTTGGCGCACTCTACGATCCAGTCGCCAACACATGGACAGCCACAACGCCACCAATCCCTAACACCGACCAGGCATTCGGAGACGTTGAATCGGTGGTGTTGCCGAACGGAACCTGGATGGTCGCGGCCTGTTGCATGATGGGCAGTGGCCAAAATGCGTTCCCTGAGTATTTCTACTTCGACGAAAGTACGCTTAGCTTTACGCAAATGGGAAGCTTAACCGCTGGCAAGGCCGACGACTTTGACGAAGAGGGATGGACCCTGCTCCCAGATGGGAATGTACTCACGGTGGATGCGTACTGGCAGAATTACATCGCCTCAGGCAAGAATTCGGAGCTTTACAACCCCGCGACCAACCAGTGGACGACCGCCGGAAGCACGATTGAACAACTCTGGGACTCCTGTAATGGTGCGTCCAGCGCCAGCTACGAAGTAGGACCCGGCGTGCTGATGCCCAGCGGGACCGTGTTTTACACAGGGTCAAGCAGTTGTGCCGCGGGGAACACCTCTGTCTACGACGTGAGTACCGGAACATGGGCGGCCGGTCCCAGCTTCCCCAACAATTCAGCAAGCCAGCAAGTGTCTGTGGATGATGGGCCGGCCTCGGTCGAGGTCAACGGGAACGTGGTCGTCATGGCCAGCCCATCCAACCCCGAGTACTCCACGCCAAGCGCCTTTTACGAATGGAACGGGTCAACCCTTACTGCGTTTCCGAATCCCGCCAATGCCGTGAATGACGGATCCTACTATGGGCATCTCCTCGTACTCCCCACCGGCCAGATCCTGTTCACCGACTTTTCCGGCATAGTTGAAGTCCTTACAAGCGCAGGTACCTACGATTCGGCATGGCAGCCAACCGTGACCACCACGCTATCGCCAATTTATGCTGGGCAGACCTACCAGATTCAGGGCACGCAATTCAATGGCCTGTCGGGTGGCGCGGCTTATGGAGACGACTTCGAGGACAACACCAACTATCCTCTGGTCCGCATCGTAAACAACACCTCTGGGAATGTCTTCTACGCCAAAACTCACGGACACAGCACCATGGGAGTGGCCACCGGGTCTACACCCGTCTCCACATATTTCGATGTGCCGGCGGCAACGGAGACTGGACCCTGCGAATTGTATGTTGTGGCCAACGGAATTCCATCCAATGCGGTGGCCTGCAATGTGAGTTCAGCCCCCACAACATTGCCCGCCGCACTCATATCGCCCAATCCGGGCACCGCTCTGGGCAGTTCCACCGCAACCTTCACCTGGAACAGCGGCTTCGGAGTTACCTCCTACTGGCTCACGGTCGGTACTGGTCCCTCGGGAGCGAACGCGAAAAACCTCTACGCGGGTGCCCCCACCACCGCTCTTTCGGCCACCGTTACCGGCCTGCCCATCTACGGTCAGACCGTATACGTCACGCTTTCTTCCAAGATTTCCGGGGCATGGCAATCCACTGCTTACCAGTTCACCGCGTCCGGCTCTCCCGTACCGGCGGCGCTGACATCGCCAACGCCAGGCAGCCAGCTTACCGGCACCAGCGTTAACTTCACGTGGTCTCCTGGCGGCGGGGTTACTAACTACTTGTTCAACCTGGGAACCACTGCATCGGGAGTCGGCGCAAAAAGCATCTATTCCGGCAGTTCAACTACGGCCACATCGCTAACTATCGGCGGCCTGCCAACCAACGGCGAAACCCTTTACGTCACGCTCTATTCCCAGATCGCAGGGGTCTTTCAACCCACCGTCTGCACCTTCTATGCCACCGGACCGGCAGTGCTGACCTCTCCCGCTCCGGGCAGCAAGCTTGGCGCCAGCGCCACCTTTGTCTGGACGCCCGGCACCGGGATCACGAAATATTGGTTCAACCTGGGCACTGCAAACGCCGGAGTCGACACGAAGAACATCTATTCAGGCGGTCCAACTACGGCCACCTCACTAACAGTTTCTGGCATTCCACAGTTTGGCGAAACGCTCTACGCCACACTCTACTCCTACATTTCAGGAGCCTGGCAGCCGATCGTTTACACCTACTCCGCATCCGGTTCGCCGGTGGCCGCGACGCTAACTATACCCGCTCCGAGTACCAAGCTAACAAGCTCCAGTGTTACCTTCAACTGGTCGGCCGGAGAGGGAATTGCCAACTACTGGCTCAACCTTGGCACTGCGGATTCAGGAGCAAATGCGAAGAACCTTTACTCCGGCAGTTCAACCACGCTGACTTCCGTCTCCGCCACTGGTCTTCCAACCAACGGCGAAACGATTTACGCCACACTCTATTCGTACATTGCTGGAGCTTGGCAGCCCACCGTCTACAGCTACACAGCATCCGGATCTCCAACGCCGGCTGCGCTAACAACTCCCAGCCCGACCACCCAACTAACAAGCTCCACGGTCACTTTCACTTGGTCGCCGGGAAGCGGTGTTACTCACTATTGGTTCAACCTGGGAACCGGTTCCTCGGGCACTGCGGCGAAGAACCTATACTCCGGCGCTTCAACCACGGCCACCTCGGTAACCGTAACCGGCTTGCCCACCAACAGCGAGCCCATTTACGCCACGCTCTATTCGTATATTGCCGGAGCCTGGCAGCCCACCGTCTACACGTACACTGCCCAGTAACGAGCCTGAAGTATCGGCAAGGGGATACTTTAGCCTTTTTTCGGTTATTGCGGCGAACGGATTGTGGATCGCGAAGAGGCCAGTAAGCGATCTCCCGATGCGCAGCATGCACGTCGCCGTCAGGTGTTTCGCGCCTGCAAGCGAGGATGCCTGCTTGTCCTGCGCTCTTTCATTTGATCACCAACCCGCCCGGCAGGACTGGTGGTCCCTAGTTCACAACTCTCATTAAAAGCGAAGCGGCGACATCTATTTCTTCCTTTTGGATTGGAGCCAACGCCCGCGTGAGTGAGTGTTCAAGCCGGCCCGAATGTCGTGATAAAATAGAAATTGTCCGGTGCCTTCCGGAGGTTGTTGATTTATATAGTTGGGGACGTAGCTCAGTTGGTTAGAGCGCTGCCCTGTCACGGCAGAGGTCGCGGGTTCGAGCCCCGTCGTCCCCGCCAGATTCTAAAGGACTTAAGTCCAATCTGGCATGTGACACCAATGTACAAAAAGGTACAAGTCATGAATTTCGGCCCTAAGTGGAAGGTTGGGCGACGTGTTCAAGAACACTGAGGTGGTCTGGTTCGCTTTTTGGCCGGTCGAGGACATCTGGTTGTTGTTGGTCCCGTTGACGGCGCCATTGTAGTTTTCCCACCTGGTGAGCGGGATGACTCGCTTCTCCTTCGGCAGCCACGCAAACGCATATAGTGGCGCTTCGGTCCATCTCAGCTTGCGATCTTCTTCGCCGCGGCTATCGCCTTCGACTTCATCTCCGGCGACATGGCAGGGTCGTCGGCCAAGGTAAGCAACTCCTTCTGGCCCGCCTGCGACGCCTTGGCCTGAGCGGCGTTGGAGCCGTCTCCCTTGACGGCGGCCAGCAGGACGTCGACCATGCGCTGTAGTATCTGGTAAACGGCTTCGGTGGAGAAACCGCCTAGCAGCGCAAGAACAGCCGGACCAAGGCTCATGATTTGCTCGTTGGTCCTGGCGAAATTCGACTGGCCGATCAATGCGGCCATGATCAATCCCGAAAGCACGCCCAGCACAAACCGGATGAGGTACACCGTGTTGTAGCGCGGGTCGAAGGTCCGGTTATTCACGTACTGAAGCGCGGTGAACAATACATAGAAGACCGCCCCCAGCGCCGCCGCGCAGACCCAGTTGATGACCATCGGGGCCGACACACCTGTGGTCTCGGATTGTTTTTCCGTAGTCTGACTCGTAACTGTTGAAGGGGAGTTTGTGCCCGGAGACGTTGCGGTTGAAACCGATGGACTAGTGGTCGCGTTTGATGGCGATGGATTCGTGGCACCGACCGTCGAAGTCTTGCTTTGAGTTGACGAAGTTGTGACAGGCGGAGCTTGCTCAACGTCAATCTCGGTCCACGTGAATCCGATCCCCGCCACGATCGCGATAACGATCATCCACAAAACCAGAGCGGGACGCCGCAGCGTACCCAACCGTCCTTCCGCCGGCTCCGTGGCTTCGAGCGAAAGCGGCGTGGCGGGCGCGACGATCTTGACCAGCGCGCCGTGCGCGGTCATCAGATCCGCAAAGCTGGCCTTTTCCGGATCGGCTCCCACCGCGTTTATCGCAGCCTGCGCTTTTTCGTCGATCGTAAGGCCGTCAGCGTTCGCGTACCGGAACATCAGCCTGTACTCGTTGATCACTCGCTTCATATCGTCATTCGGCGGCGTCGTATTGCCTTGTGGACGCACCGTTGCTGCCGCATCGCCCATGGGAGCCTCCTCTTCCGTTCGCTGTACTGGTTCGTCGGTTAGTGAACTCTACGTGACCTGCCGGGGAACATCCCACACTTTACCACCGCTTCCGGCACGCTGCGGGAATTTCTTAGCGGAGCATCTTCGATATGCGAAAAGGATGCTTGAGGGTTGAGCTTTCCCAGGTCCCCAAAGGTGAGGGACCTGGGGCAACCGCCGGGCCAGAATTTCACTTTCTGTCCTCAAGGGTTTTCAGGTCGATTCCCAACTGCTGGCACTTCTTGTAGAGGTGGCTCCTTTCGAGCCCGAGCGCCTTCGCGGTTTGTGTTACGTGCCCGCTGTGCCGCTCCAGCTCCTTGAGCACTTCGGCCCGTTCAAAGCTCGACACGCGTTCGGATAGCGCGCCTTCGGTATCCTCGACCGAGACACTGGAGGGAGTCGTGCTTCGACTAGAAGCACTGGGATGGGTCGGCGCTGTATTGGAGTGAGCGGCAGGCAGCGCAAGTTGGACGGCCTCGGCGTCAATCACGGTATCGGCAAGCAGCAGGAGCCGCTCCACAACGTTGCGTAGTTCGCGCACATTGCCTGGCCATGTGTAACGCTTGAACGCTTCGATGGCGGAATCGGTGAAGGGAATTGGCTTCCATCCATTTTGGGCGCTTACCTGGCGGGCAAAGTGTTCCACAAGGCCAGGCAGGTCTTCGGTGCGTTGGCGCAGAGGAGGCAGCGTGGCGGGAAACACAACGACGCGATGATAGAGATCGCGCCGGAAACCGCCGGATTCAACCAGTTGCTCCAGATTTCGGTGCGTTGCCACCACCACGCGCACATCCACAGTGGTGGGCTTGTCAGAGCCGATGCGCTCCACCTCGCCCTCTTCCAGCACGCGCAGCAATTTGGCCTGCATGGCAAGCGGCATGTCACCAATCTCGTCGAGAAAAAGCGTTCCTCGATGCGCCTGCTCGAACTTGCCGGTGTGGCGCTGCGCTGCTCCAGTGAATGAGCCTTTTTCATGTCCGAACAACTCACTTTCAATAAGCTCCGCGGGAACCGCCGCGCAGTTGAGAGTTACAAAAGGACCTGTCGCCCGATGGCTCTTTTCATGCAGGGTGCGCGCCGCCAGTTCCTTGCCTGTACCGGTTTCGCCATAGATGCAAACGCGCGCTTCGCTGGCGGCCACGCGCTCAATTTGGGCCATCACGCGGCGCATGGTCTCGCCGGCAAACACAATGGTGTGCTTGCCAACGCGGGTGCGCAGGTCTTGATTCTCGGTCTCAAGCCGGGTGAGCTTGAGCGCGTTCTCGACGGTGACCAACAACTTCTCGGTGGAAAGCGGCTTCTCGAGAAAGTCCAGCGCGCCGAGCCGCGTGGCGCGAACCGCCATCTCGATGTGCGCCTGCCCGCTCATCATCACTACAGGCGCGGCAACGCCCGCCGTCTTCAGGTCTTCAAGCAGCGCGAGCCCATCGCGGCGGGGCATCACCACGTCGCTGAGGATAAGGTCGAAGGGCTGCGTTCGGGCCAGTTCCAGGGCGCGCGGCGCGTTGTCGCAGACCACCGCTTCGTGGCCCGCCAGCCGGAAAGCGCGGGATAGCGAAGCCAGCGTGTTGGCCTCGTCGTCGACAATGAGAATCTTTGCTTTCGCGGTCATGGCTTTGTGTCGCTCGCTTTGGGCAGCGTGATAACAAACGTAGCACCGCCGCCCGGCCGGCTTTCTACCGCTATGGTTCCGGCGTGGTCGGCGATGACCGATTGAACGATGGCCAAACCCAACCCGGTACCATGCTCTTTGGTTGTGTAGTACGGAGTAAACAGCCGCTCGCATTCCTCCAGTGTCATTCCCTGACCCGTATCGGCAACCCGGATTTCAACCATGTCTCCATGCGCATTTGCCGAGAGCGTCAATGTGCCTCCATCGGGCATCGCATCGATTGCATTCAAAACCAGATTCGAAAGCGCCCGATGCAAAAGCTCCGGGTCGGCATCGATCCACAATTCCTCAGATGCCCCTTCGAGCGTGCAATTGACCTTCGATCCGGCTCTGGCCTCTTCCGTGGCTTCGCGCTCATTTGAATTCGGAGTTCGAATCAAGCTTGGAAAGTACAACAGCATCACGCGAAGCAATGCATCGTCCACGTCGATTCGTTCCAACTCAGGCTTGGGCATCTTGCTGAAGTCGCTGAATCTGCCAATGATTGTCTTCAAGTTTGCAATTTCCATGCTCAGTGTCTGCGTGCTTTCGGCGAATATCTCATCGAATTCCGCTGCCGGAAGATCGCGCGCCCGCACCAGATTCTCGACCGTCAATTGCAAGGGAAACAGAGGATTCTTGAGTTCATGCGCCAGACGCCGGGCCAGTTCGCGCCAGGCGGCCACACGCTCGGTTTGCACCAGCCGTTCACGCTGGCTGACTAATTGGCTGGTCATGTGGTTGAAACTGCGCGCCAGCACACCAACCTCGTCGCGGCCGCGCTCGGGCACACGGGTCTCCCAGTTGCCGCTGGCCACTTCCTCGGCAGCACACGCCAACTGTTCAATGGGCCGCGAAACCCGCGCCGCGATCCACAAGCTGCACACGATTGCAAACAGAATTCCGCCGGCTGCCACGCCGTATGCGATGGCGCGAATGTGCTGCTGCGCCTCCACCATACCGCTGCGCGAGATGGAAACGATGAGCACTGCGAGGACGCTGCCGGTGTCGCCCTTGAGGGGAATGGCGGTGGCGTTGACCGAATCTTCGCGGCGGTCGGTCAGATAGAGAATCCTGCTTTCCTGCTGACCGCTCTTGAGTGCGGCCTCAATCAAGGACTGATAGTGGGTCGCTCCGGCGATCTCGCCGCTCGCGGCAAGGAGGCGTTTCGGATCGAATCCTGTAGGAGGGGGTCCGTCGGCTGAGACCGTGTCAGAGAGGGCATAGGGTGGGGGATCGTTGTAGAGGGAAATTTGCATCCCCGGCGCAACCGGCAGATCGGCAAGAAAGCTCTGATCCAGCCGATTCCCACCCACCAGGTGGACTAGCGGCTCCGCTCCGTGAACCGCCCGCACCGAAAAAATGCCAGGCACCGTGGTGTGGTCGGGAAGGTCTTCATATTTCAAGAATGTCGCCTGGGTGATTTTTACTGCGGGTTCCGGGTAACCAAATTGCGCCGGCCATTGGGCAGAGCTGACGATGTTTCCGTCGGGCCCCACGATCTCAAGAAAATCGAGTTGCGCATCCTGCGCCAGTGTCTGCGCCTCGTTCAAATACGGAGACGTATCGTCCGACTGAACCAGTTCAAAGGCCATGGTCCGAACCCGCTCGCTGGCGGCGATGCGGTCGACCGCCGAAGCTACTTCCGCCGAGCGGTGCTGGAACTCGCGCTGAAACTGACTGACGAAGAGCGCGATTTCTTCCCGGTCGCGCTGCTCGAAAACCAAACGGATGCGGACCAGCACAGTCCACGTCACAGCCGCTACTGCAGCCGCAACGGTGAGCGAGAATAGCAGCAACAACTTTTGCCGCAGGCTCATTCGATGTCCATCATTTCGGATTCCTCAACGCATCTCCTTTATTGGGAGCTTTGGATCGAAACCCCGCCCAGGAGCGGTTCGCCATCCCGGCTCAGGCGCAGGTCGCGAACACGGCCTCCGACAGCATAGGCGCGTGGAAGATAGAGCAGTGGAATGAGCGTGTGGGTACCGAGAAAGTCGCGCTCCTCTCGGAATAAGCCGGCAGGAGAGTTTTCGCGAACCGGGACAGCGACCCCGACCCGCCGAAGCAGCAACTCTAAGCCGGCCTGCGGCTGGTTGGACGCAAGCGTGAGCCTGAGCAGAACAATATCGGCATGCTGCGGAGCGCCGGCACTGGCGACCTGGACGTTGAATCCCGCCTCGCGCAGATTGAGCGCGATACGCTGCGCCGCCAGCATCATTGCCGCGCCCCCATCCGTGCTGAGCGTGATCGGCGGAGGAGTCAAGCCGCCGCGCAGTTCGCGAGCCTTGTTCAGGTCGCGGTCCGCAGGGAAGAGAAAAGAGTAGCCGGTGACCGAGGCAGGCAACAGGCTGGCTGTAATCTCACCCTGCTTTTGAAAGATCACGTTCGAGATTGCAATGCGATCCACAGCCAGTGCGATAGCCGCCCGAATGTTCGGATTGCTGAGCACACCGCCGTCCGCGACAGCGAGCGCCAACAGATCGACCGGCGGCGAGGCAATCACTGTAAGTCGCTGCTCGTGGGCCTGGCGTAGCTGTTCGGCCGGAACTTCTACCAGATCGGCGCGGCCCACGCTCTGGTCGAGCCACTGATCGCGGATGGATTTATGGCCGGCTATTTCAATCTTGTCGAGGAAGGGACGGCCCTCCCACGAGGTTTCGTTGGCCGTGAGAGTGAGAACGCCATTTGTGAATCCTTCCACCTGAAAGGCGCCCGTCCCAATGAAGGGTCCAATCAGCGGCCCCATTGCCATGGTTGCGCTGGAATTGGCCTGCCCCGCGAGGGTGATCGAGAAGTCGTCGCTGGCCAATAGCTCAGGAAGGTTGGGCATTGGAGCGTCCCCGGTAAAAACCACCGTCGAACCCACGACATGAACTGCAGTCCAGGGACAGTTCGCGCCACAGGAGCCGGTTAACGACGCCTCTACCGCGGCCGAGATCAGCGCCGAGCCATCTTGAAAATGAACGCCGGGCCGAAGCCAGAACTGCCAGCGGTGGTCGTTGTTCTCCGATGCCCAGCGCACGGCTAGGGCGGGTTCGGGGGCTCCATCCGCATCCATGCGGGTGAGCGAGTCAAACACCAGCCGCCGAGCGAGACTGCCTGGCTGCACCCCGCTCCGCGTCCATGGGTCACCCTCGACTTCAACCCGCAGAGTGCCTCCGTAGCGCGGGCGGGTTCGCGCCGCGGCGGGCAGCGCCAGAACCACCAGCAAACAACTAATTGCAACTTGCCGAAACACGATCCACCTCATATTGATCCGCTGCGCTTCGTACCACGGCAAACAGGCTCTTTCCATCGGGCGCGGTCCACAGAGCGGTGACCGTCCCATCCATCGCCAGCGGAGCGCTTGCCGGAATCGCTTCCTGTGCGGGCATCTCGTAGGCGCGCAAGCTGTCACTGATTGCTTCTCCCGAACCGGATGCCACAATCTGCGTACCTCCTCCGCAACCGGATTGAAGATCTGCAAAGTCGCTGCCCCAATCGCGCGTGCCGGAGACCGGCTTCAACGCAATGTTGTCCAGAATCTGAACCTTGCCATCAATGCCCTCGATCAGCAAAGGCGCATCGGAAGCTGAGCGGACGAGCTGGGCGGCTGAGAAGAACGGAGGCAGGTCTACTCCAGGGCTGAAGTTGACCACGCCCGTGAAGTAGTTGCGCGCCGCGTTGTAGAACGCCTTGAAGGGGGTCACGCTGATGTCCATTTGGGCCGTAGCGCCTTGCGTCGTACTACCTGCTGGCGTGACCGGTGGTTGCACAAGAACCCAGGGATCGTCGCTTTCCCGGCAACGCACCGTCAACTCTTGCGCCGGCTTTGCAGGTTGATCGCTGCCGGCGCACGACATACCCGCAACAAAGATCTCGAAGCCATCGCCGCTCGGAGACAGAAAAATCACGCCGCGAGGGTCCCGCGCCAACGGGCTTTTCTGCCTGATGCCGACCCGTTTTTGCTCCTGCCAACCGTCCGCTGCATGTCTGTAAATCACAATCTCCTCCGGCTCCACGGCGATCAAACCATCCGCAGTTTCAAGCACAGCCAGAACCGGCTCGCGCGAGGTCAGCACCGTCTGTTTACGCAGCGTGAGTCCGCCCGCAGGCTGTGTCCGCTGAAAGATTCCCGGCTCCACATGCACCATCGCCACGCGCGTTTCATTGCCCTCCCCCACCTCGGCTACCCATAGCCGCTCTTGCACATTCTCACTGAGAGTTACGTGGATGGTATTGGCGTTTTCGCCTTCAGATACCAGAACCCCGCGTACTTTTAAATCCTGTTCCAACAGACTGCGAATGGAGGGGATTTCGTCGTTGGGAATTGTGGATAGGTTGCGAATGGTCAGATTAGCTTGGCCGGGACCGAGAATCCCGGCAATCTGTTCTGCCAGGCTCGCCGCCGGCTGTACCCACGCGCTGGGTGGAGCTCCTGCCGCCTGCGTCATAAGACCGCTCACAAACACCGTAATTAGGCAGAGCCACTTCATTGGCGTCTTCATTTCTTCGTTGTTTCGTTTGGGCGGATTATATCGTGCGAAGGCGGTTGACACAGCAGCGCCGGCGGCTTGCGCTCCGTCTCCTACCGGTGCAGGTCAGAACCGTAGATCATGTCCAGCTCGCGCATGTGGTCGCGAGTGAGCTTGAGCCGGCATTGCATCTCGAAGCTGTGCCCACCTGTGCCCCCGGCGAATTGATGGAATGCCGTCTGGCAAGCCGATTCAAGGTATTTCCCCCAGATCTTCTCCACCTGATCAAACTCCGCAACAAGTTGCCCTTGCGACAACACAGGGCCGGCGGGTCCGGTGGTTGGGCCTTCGGATGCGCCGGGCATTGCCGGAGGATCTGTCTGGAGCTTGCGAAGGATGTCTTCGAAGCTCCTCAAGTTCTGATCCGTGACGGTCAACTGCTTTCCGAAACAGACATTGAAGTCGTAAGTGGTTCCGGCATCAGGGCAGTCTCCGGCATTCTCGCGAGCCGTCTCCGCATCGAAAACCCGTTTGGCCTGTGCCTGCATGTCCTGCCGCTTCTCGAAGTACTCTCTTGCTTGTTGCTGATACGCCTCCTGTTCGGGCGTAAGAACCTTCTTCGGCCTTGGCGAGTCTTGCTGAACCATGCCTTGCTGACCGAAGAAGGACAGCGGAAAGACAAGACTGCCGCACAGAATTGCCGCCAAGAAACGTCCGCGTCCCACTTTCATGCGATTCTCCCTTACAAAGCACCTGTTCGATGAGATTGTACTGTTCCGCAGGCGCCCCACCCTCGCGGCGTGGCTTGCGACGAAGGTAGGGCGCCACGAAACTTGATGGGTTTTCTCAATGCCCAGGCTTTGGCGCAGTATCAGACTCGCTGTCCATCTCCTGCTTCATTACCGGGCTGCTGGCCATGCTCTTGAAGACATCGTTGGCAAAGAAGAACTTGCCGTCCGATGGCACCATGACCACCTGGATCTTGTCCGAAAGCCGCTCGGCGATGATCTTGTTGATCAGAAGCGGCGACTTGTTCAGCAGTTCCGCCTCACTGGTCATGCGCTCCGCGTTGGCCGCGGCCATCAGCCGCACTCGGCTGGCCTCGGCGTCGGCCAGCAGGTTGCGCCGCTCAAGCTCGGCCTTGCTGTCGATAACCTTGGCCTGAGCGTCGGCCTCCGCGTTCTGGATGGTCGCTTCCTTGCGCGCCTCGGCCTCCAGCTTGCTCTGCTCAATCTGCTTTTCTTTCAGCGGCAGCGTGTATTGCATGGCGTCGGCTTCACCCTTGGCTTCAACCACCTTGGACTGGGCTTCGCCCTCGGCTTCCTTCACCTTCTGGCCTGCTTCCGCCTCAGCTTGCAACTCGGCAATCTTCACTTGTTTCTGTTGCATGTCCGTCACTACGCCGAGCTGGTCGTCTTCCTGCTCCTTGAGAAGGAGCCCTTCCAGGCCCTTGGAGTATTCCTCCGGCAGTTGAATATCAGAAAGCATCACCTCTTCCACCACAATGCCGTCGCCGTCGAGCTTCCGGGTAATGATTGCCGCCGCTTTTTCGCGCACCTCCTCGCGCTTGGTCGAGAAGATCTCCCGCACTGTGTACTCAGGCGTCAGTTCCCGCCACGCGCTGGCCACCACCGGTGGAACCAGTTCTTTGTCCACTGGCTGCGGCATGTGGGCCTGCACGCTGGCCAACTTGCTAGCATCCAGGCGATAGCGAACCGTCACTGCCAGCCCGATATTGAGCCCCTCGAGCGACTGCACGCTGAGCCCATTCTTCTCAGCGCCGGCCTTGCCGCCTTCTTCCACAATGCCCGCCGTGAACAGACGATCGCGCAAGTCGAAGGTTTCCACGCTTTCGACCAGAGGCGTGACGAAATGCACGCCCGGATATAACGTGCCCGGCAGCGTGCCGCGAACCTGGCTGACGCGGACGCCACCCATTCCGCTTGGCACTACCACGATACTGGCCGCCACCAGCAGCGGCAGGCAGGCAACCAGCATCAATGCCAGCGGACCGCGCCACGCAATCTCCTGCGGTTCCAATACTTCTGTTTTGCCGGGTTCTGTTTCGCCCGCGGCCTTGCGGCGCGCAATGCGGATGCGAATCCAGATCCCGTACAGTGGAATTGCAAACGCGGCAGCCAGCAACAGCAACCCCGCGACCGTCAGCAACAGCTTCAATGCGATCATTTTCCTTCTCCTTGTTGGTTATTGCGCTCCCCGCGTTTACACCCCAGCGACGAAGTGGGTGCCCTCTGGGCATCGCTGGGGACCCCGCGTTTTCTGGGCGCCGGCCATGGAGCTATCAGCAGCCGGACCAGTCCTCCGAACGTCAACTCCTCAAGCAGCAGTGCCGCAACCACAGGCAGCAGGGCAGCTCCCAAACCGCTCATCACTTCATTCAGCAGATTCATCGCGTGCCTCACTTACCGCGAAGCCGGCATGGCCGCAACCTCAGGAACCGGTGCGCTTATTTCCGCCGTAACAATGGCGTTTTCCAACTGGACTGGAGCCTCCAGTTGCGCTGTCTGGCTGGCCGCCGCTGCTGCTGGATTGTCTTCGCCGCCGAATAGTTGCGCAGTCTCCTCGTTTTTCTGGCCCACAAGCTCAACTGTGTCGCCCGCGGCAACCAGGGTGTAAAACTCCTCCAGGTCAGCCTTGGCCATGCGAATGCATCCATGCGAGGCGGCTTTGCCGATCGAATTCGGCTCGTTGGTTCCGTGGATTCCGTAGCCGTGTTTGCTCAGTCCCATCCAGCGGGTGCCCACCGGATTGCCCGGTCCCGGCAGAACGGTTTTGCCGCCGTGATGATAGGTGGGGTTGGCCACGCGCCGCTCGATGGTGAAGGTTCCCACCGGACTGGGAGTCGAAGGCTTGCCGACAGCAACGCTGTAGACCTTCATCACCTTGCCGTCTTCAACCAAAGCCAGCTTGCGATCTTCGAGACTGACCACGATCACGCGATTCGGTGCGTTCTGAGCCAACGCCTGCGCCGCCAGAACTAATGCCGTCGCTGCTGCCATTGCCAATCCACTGAGTTTCAAACTGTTCATCGCATCCCCCTTGGCTTATTGCCTGCGCCCAGACAAAGTGCAAGGGGATCGCCAATTGCCGGAAATTGAAAACAAAGGGGTTATGGATGAGTTCGTCCAGCGGAGCCGTGTCACCGGATAGACATTGTGTGTACGGTGACACGTTGACCACGCAGGCGATCAGAGGTTCCGGAAGGGCTCCCATTTCAATGCGGCTTAGGGCTGCGAAACGGCGCCGAGTCTGGTTCGGAATTTGTTAAGTCGCTGAATATAAAAGAGTTGATTGGAATTGATAAAAATTGACAACAATTGAGATCGAATTGAGGACTTTTTTTGCCAACCCGTGAGACAGTCTGCATATGTTGATCGCGGAAGTCCGCCGCGGAGAGGCTTTTTGCTCCCGCAGTCGTAGACTCCCAAAAGATTCCATCTCCCGGAAGGTGTCAAAATGCAGCTTCGCAACTTCCCCAAGTTGGCAAACATCGTCGCAAGTCTGTCCAGTTTGCTCGCCGTAACCGCGTTCTTGGCCAGCTCGTGGCAGGCCCAGGCCCAGAGTTCCACCGCCGCACCGCGCAACCAGGCCGGCCCAGCTCATGGGGGATCCTTCCTTCTTGAGGGCCACACCGCGCCTCAGGTGCTGGACGGCAGAGCGACGCTGCTGCATCGGTACAACCCCGAGCAGAAGCTCCGCCTGGTGCTGGCTGTCAAGCCGCCGCACATGGCGGAAGAGGAGCAATTCCTCCAGGAACTGCAAACCAGGGGCACGCCCAATTTTCACAAGTTCCTCACCCCCGAGCAGTGGAACGCCCGCTTTGCGCCCTCCGCCGAGGACGAGCAAAAGGTTGTGGACTGGGCCGAAAGCCAGGGTTTCACCGTCACCAACCGCTACGCGCACCGCCTCATCGTGGACGTTGAGGCTCCTGCCGGCGTGATCGAGAACGCATTCAATGTCACCATGAACAACTACGAAGTGGACGGCAAGGTTCGCTTCGCCAATGATCGCGACCCGATCCTGCCCTCGCATCTGGCAGGAATTGTCTACTCCGTGCAGGGGCTCAACAACATCCAGCGGATGCATGGCTCCAGGGTCGGATCGGACGACATCGAAGTCCCCGACTACATCCCCGGTCCAGTGGTTGGCTTCAAAGGCTCCGACCGCAAAGATGGCGATCCCTCAAAGCTGCCGGCCATCCGACATGCAAATGGGGAACCGGTTCCCCCGGTTTCAAACGGAGAACTGGACCCAAGCGACCTATACAGTTCAGAAACCTACAACTGGGCCGGCCTGCAGGCGTTGAGCCATTGCTGCAATGTACACAACGATTCCACCGGCTCGCCACCGCAAACTTCCGTCGCCATTGCCGGCTTCGGCGATTTCCTCGGCACCGATATTGCTGGATTCCAGGCCGCGTATCCTTATCTGGCGTACAACTACACCGCCTACACCATCGACGGGCCCCTCACCTGCAACAATGGCACCACAATACCTGCACCCTGCGCTGATGGGGAAACAACTGAGGATATCGAATGGACCATCGCCACCTCAAACAGCCTCGGTTCCGCCAATAATACCGCGCATGTCTATATCTACGAGGCCGGCAACTTTCAACCCAGCACCTATACCACCATGTATAGCCAGATGCTGGATGACGCCCATGCGCGCGTATTCACCACCAGTTGGAGCGGCACAGAAATTGAGGATTTCCCCAAGACTCAAATGGATTCGCAACACACCATTTTCAATAGCATGCTAGGCCAGGGCTGGACGCTGGTGTCCGCCTCAGGGGACCGGGGCGCAGCCGACGATTGCCAGAACAATGTCCCCAAGCCGCCGGCGCCGCAATACGATCCAAACGCTCAGACTTCCCTAACTTATCCGGCATCCGATATCGACTTCGTTGCGGCGGGCGGAACTCAGCTCCACCTCGACTCCAACGGAAATTTCTCTTCCGAGGCCGCGTGGCAAGGCGGCACAGGCATAGGGTCATGCAAGTCAAACGGCGGCGGCAGCGGCGGCGGCGTCAGCGTGTATTCGCCTCAGCCCTCGTGGCAAAGTTCCCTCAGCAGCTTCGGTTCCAAGCGGCTGTCTCCCGACATCTCTCTGAATGCCCTTGGCGAGGGGCAAAACGAGTATGTCAATGGCGCCATGGACGGCGATGCCAACGGCACAAGCGTTGTCTCTCCCGAGCTGGCCGGCTTCTTTGCCCAGGAGAACACCTACCTCAACTACATTGGCAATATCTGCGGCACAGACGGAACCACCGCATGCACGCCGGTCGGCAACCCCAATTCGTTCATCTACGAGGATGCGATCGACGGCGCGCCGCACGACCCGTTTTACAACATGCTCTCCGGCTGCAACGATAACGACGCAACCCAACTGGACGGCCTAACCTATTTCTGTGCTGGTCCGGGCCACTCGTTCGACGCCAGCCAGGGCACCCAATACAACCTGGTCAGCGGCTGGGGCTCGGTGAATGTGATGCAGTTGGCATGGGGAATCAACTGGGAGCTGATCAAGGCATACGGCACCCCTTCGGTCAATTTCAATAGCGGCAACCCAGCCACAAACACCTGGTACAACACTAACCAGAGTGTCTATTGGACCGTGAGCGACGCCGGGAGCGGCGGCCTTCCGGCCCCTGGAAACGCTGGATTCACGCAGGGCTGGGACTCCATTCCCGCCGACCCGTACAGCGAACCGCATGGCGGCTCCGGCAACTCCTTCTACAGCGGTCCGGAGTTCCCCTTTGCCGGCTCTGGATGCCTCGCCTTTGAGGCCAACGGATGCTCCGGAGGCGCAGGTCAGGGCTGCCACACTGTACAAATCGAAGCATGGGACAATCAGGGGCGCACCGCATACGGATCCTATGGACCGCTCTGCTACGACACGGTCGCCCCCACCATCACCATTGGAAATAGCCCCGTCGCTGGCCCTGGCGGCTGGTTCAATTCTCCAATCACCGTCACCTTGACGCCAACCGATCCCGGCGGCAGCGAGGCATCCGGAATCTATAGGACCTATTACGGTGTCGACACACTCTCGTGCTCTCCGACGAATCTCGGCGGCTGCACCACCTACTCCGCTCCGTTCATCGTCTCCGGGCAGGGCGGACATCTCGTCTTCTACTTTACCGAGGACAACGCGGGAAACTTCAGCAGCGAGACGTATGAGAACGTGGAAATCGACACAAATCCGCCCACAATCGCCATCGCCAACAATCCAACAACTCCCGCGAGCGGCTGGTTCAATACTCCGGTCACTGTCACGCTAACTCCAACCGATCCCGGCGGCAGCGTTGCATCCGGCATCTACCAAACCTACTATGGTCTCGACACCTTTGCGTGCTCGCCAACGTATGTCATCAATTGCGCGGTCTATACAGGTCCCGTGAATGTTTCGGGACAGGGCGGGCATGTTTTCTACTACTTCACCGAGGACAACGCGGGCAACTTCAGCACGGAGCCATTCGAGTGGATCAACATCGACATCACTCCGCCGGTAACCACCGCCGGCCTCAGCGGAACACTCTTCAGCGGAGACTACGAAAATCCGGTCCAGGTAACTCTCTATCCCACTGACACCGGAGGCAGCGGGTTGCAGGCCACCTACTATTCCATCGATTTTGGCCCGACGATCCTCTATTCCGCTCCCTTCACTGTCTCGTTTGTCGGCGGTCACACGGTAAGGTTCTGGAGCCTGGATGTCGCGAGTAACACCGAGACCACCAAGTCAATTTCCTTCTTCATCGCGGCGCAAGCGGTTCTCCAGACTCCCACAGCGGGTACTGTCCTGCCGGGCTCCAGCACCACGTTCACATGGAGTGCCGGCTCCGGTATCTCGAATTACTGGCTGTCTGTGGGTACCGGACCCTCGGGAGCAAACGCGAAAAACATCTACGCAGGTGCGCCCACCACAGCAGTCTCCGCCACCATTTCCGGCCTTCCCACCTACGGCCAGCCAATCTACGTCACGCTCTCCTCGGAAATCAACGGAGCCTGGCAGACGACTGTTTACAGTTTCACTGAGTCAGGAGCACCCGTAGCAGCTCAACTAATATCTCCCACGCCTGGCAGCCAGCTTGCAAGCTCCAGTGTTACCTTCACATGGTCGCCCGGCGGCGGAGTTACGAACTACTGGTTCAACCTTGGCACCGGCCCGTCAGGCGCAGCTTCCAAGAACCTCTATTCCGGAGCTTCAACCACGGCAACCTCCTTGACTGTGAGTGGCCTGCCAACCAACGGCGAAATCCTTTACGCCACGCTTTATTCCTACATCGCGGGAGCATTCCAGCCCACGGTGTACTCCTTCTATGCCACGGGACCGGCGGTGCTGACGTCGCCCTCCCCAAGCAGCGCGCTGGGCTCAAGCGCCACCTTTACATGGTCGCCCGGCACCGGAATCGCACACTACTGGCTCGACCTGGGCACAGCGGATGCAGGTGCTAACGCGAAGAACCTCTATAACTCCGGCTCGACCACGGCGCTCAATGCCACAGTAACCGGCATTCCGCAATATGGGGAGACAATCTATGCCACGCTCTACTCCTACATTTCTGGAGCCTGGCAGCCCATCGTCTACACCTACACCGCATCTGGATCACCTGTGGCGGCTGTGCTTACCACTCCCACTCCGAGTACAAAGCTATCCAGCTCCGGGGTTACCTTCACCTGGTCGGCCGGCGAAGGAGTGAATTACTACTGGCTCAACCTGGGCACCACAGACTCTGGAGCCGGCGCGAAGAACCTCTATGCCGGCACCTCAACCACGCTCACCTCGGTCACCGCCACCGGCCTTCCCACCAACGGCGAGACGATTTACGCCACGCTTTACTCGTACATCGCCGGAGTATGGCAGCCCACCATCTACACCTACACCGCCAGCGGATCGCCCACCCCGGCGGTTCTAACCACACCGCAACCCGGGACCGCGCTGACGAACTCCACGGTCACCTTCATGTGGTCGCCGGGCAGTCCGGCAACCGACTACTGGCTCAACGTCGGCACAGGCACCTCTGGCGCGGCTGCCAAGAACCTCTACGCCGGCGGCTCCACAACGGCCACTTCAGTAACCGTAACCGGCCTGCCTACCAACGGCGAAACCATCTACGCCACGCTCTACACCTTGATCGGCGGAGCTTGGGAGCCCACTGTCTACACCTACACAGCGCAGTAGCAATTTCACCAGCTACTCGCCGGGTGCCCCAGGTCTCGATTCTGAGACCTGGGATACTCCAATAGTCCTAGGTCGGGTGTCCCAGGTCTGACCATCCCAAGATGACTGGGTGCCCCTGGTCCCTCGCCCTTGGGGACTAGGGAGCGGCGCAGACCCGCCCTGGCGCTGACAGATATCCGTCACAATCGCGCCAGCGATCTAGCCGTTGTTTGCCCCTTGACTACCAAGATCAAGCCGTACCCCCTTCACCCTGCCAATCGCCGTCGAAGGTGTGGACGGGGCCGTGCTTGTGGATCAATTGAAGAGTGTGGACTGGGAGGGGCGCGGGGCGGAATCTCATTCCAAAGCTCCGCCAAGCATGGTCGCCAAGGTACGCCAATACATTGCGGTTCTGCTGCAAATTCCAATCAGGTAATGGCGGGCGGTTGAGGCGCACGCAACGACGCGGGGGAATCGGTATTCATGTCCCCCTATTACCCCAGGCCCTGTTCAGACCGTCATCCGTTTGTTTTCCGTGTTGCCTCTCTCCCGGTTTTCACGTACCTTGAAGGGCATGGAAGTACATTTTTCACCCGACGTTGAAACGCAACTCCAGCAGGTGGCCGATGCCAACGGCAAGAATGCCGAGCAACTGGTGAAGGACACTGTTGCCCGAATGCTCGAAAATCAGGCCCGCTTCATCGCCGGAGTGCAAAGAGGCATTGAGCAAGCCGACCGTGGCGAGCTTGTAGAGCACAAAGACGTGGTCAATCGTATCGACAGGCTATTTCACTCGTGAGACAGATTCGGTGGACAACCGAAGCCGCTGACCAACTTGAAACCACCGTTAAACACATCCAGCAAGACAATCCCGCGGCTGCCCGGAATGTTGCTCAGGCGGTTATCGACAGCATTGAACAACTGGCATCCTTCCCCGGCCTTGGCCGACCCGGAGAGGTGAAGGGAACTCGCGAGCTTGTCAGCCCGCCTTACGTCGTTGTGTACCGTTCCACCGAAGAGATCGTCGAAATCCTGCGCATCTGGCACGGGGCGCAAGATTGGCGCTGAAGTCTCGCAAAGGATGAGCAATGTACTTCCATCCCCCGCCGGTTCTGCTGCAAATTCCAATCAGGGGATGGCGGGCGGTTGAGGCTCTTCGTCTTCCGCATTTCGAAATCGAGATGTGGACTGCCATGGTTTATTGAGGGTCAGACGTGGGACACGCCCGGGTCCTCGCCCAGGGGAGGCCAATCGCGCATGTTATGCTTCCACTGTCTTACTGCTTCGATCTCGCGAGTGCCAATTGGTCGGCCTCCTGGTTTTCGCGCTCTTTGTGGGGGATTATTCTTATGTTCGGATTCATGGGGTCTAAAGCGGCTGCGCAGCGGAAATCTGAAGCTGCTGCAATGGCGAGCGTAAAGCGTGCCCAATATGTGTGGGACTATGCGGATTTGAGCAAACGCACGTCGCTACTAAAGAGAGTTATAAACGCTCATGACGACAGACTTTTCTTGGCATATGTCCATGCAACCTGGCCCCAGATACCGTACAGTGATCGGATGAAGTTGGTTTTGGAAGTAATGCGACGTGAAGGTAATGAAAGAACGGTAAATAGAGCAGGCGAGATGGTGGCTAAATGTTTCTCTGCGGAGACTTTCAATCTTCTTTTTGGCCAAAGGCCCTACGGCGCAAATTGGACTCTTAATGATGCTCTAGGCATTTGGCACAGCCTTGGATGCTTCTGCTTTCTGATCTCTATTGGTTCACTTATAGGACTTCCAGAGGCAGATGAAGGTTACGTGGTTGGATTGGGGCAAAAGGCATTGATGAAGACTTGGAACATGCCTGCGCCCGCTCTGAAAAGATTTGAGTTATTCAATGCGACTAAGCTTCCATCAGCAATTTCCATTTACACACCAATCAGTGACAGCGAGACGTTTGGCAGATTCATTTCTCTGTTTATTTCCGAGATCACTGGCAAGGACGTATCGTTTTCTCCGAATGAATTATCGTCAAGCATGTTGGAGCGGTTACTCCAAGGACAAGAGACTCATATCGATCCATTTCTGCATAATAAGGTTGCGTCGTTGTTCGCAACGGTCAAGAGTGGAGTGCGTGAACAATTTCGTACATTCGAAACTTAATTCCAACTTTTCTGCGCTCGTAAATGGCATCCATTGATTTTCATCGGATAGTAAGATGTGTAGCCAAGGTCCTGCTATCCCAAGATAACTGGGTGCCACAGTTCTCGACTTTTGACGTAGGTTGGGATGCGGGCCACCCGCCTTTTGAGGTACCCCAATCGGTGGGCCATTAGCCCCGTAGCGTTTTTGCCTTCAAAAGAGGCGATCAATCGCAGCCCGAAGTTCGGCGGAATGCGCCCCTACTGTCGCTTCGTGGACCGTCCTCTGAATCTGAATCTCTCCCGCACCACATGTACCTTGACGGATCAGAACAGATTCTAGCGCGTCAACTGACGTTGCTAGGTTTTCTATCCGCGTAACAATCTCGTGAAGAACCTGTTTTGTGCAACATTCATGACGGAAGTATATACGCAAGTTTGACCCGTCTCAACAAGGACTCAAGGGAAAACAATGCCAAGTCTCGCGTGTTCCATTCGTATAGTGCCCTCGCCTACCTGAAAGCCTTATACTGCTGAGAAGCCAAAAGGGAGCTGAGGCAATGACGATTGCAGCGGGGTTTGTCTGCAACAACGGCGTTATATTGGGGGCCGATACTGAGATTACGCGCTCCACGGTCAAAACCCACGAAAGCAAAATCGTACCGATTGACCGAGGACTTGGCTGCTATCTCTCGTTCTCTGGTGACGTTTATTTAATGCGCCAAATGGTAGGTAGAATTCGTGTCGCACTTGGGTGTGATTTAGCATTTCCGCCCAAGCCAACAGCGGACAGTTGTTTTGAAACTATCTGCTCAGAGTATCAGGCGTCTCTAAAGTCGCAAGAAAGCAAACCGCCCGAAGAAAAGGGTTGGCTGGAACTATTGGTGACCATCCGCCGCAGTATGCATCACCTTTTTAAAGCCGAGCGCGGTTACGAAACATCTCTTTACCACATCATCGGCTCCCATGTCCTTCCGGTAGACCGCTACGCAGTCATCGGAATCGGGGAAGAGATGGCGCATACTTTCTTCGATTCTCGATTCCGCCCGTTTGCTCGAACAGAGGAAGCGGCGTTCACTATGATAGACGCTATTCGGCGCGTCAAGCGGTCTGTTCAGGGATGCGGGGGAAACACAAGCATCGTGGCGATTATCAACGACGATTCTTACCCAGGAGAGGATTTAGGGATTGAAGAGGTACGACAGGTTGAGGCGGATTTAGCGTTCTTAGACGAGGCAACTCATCGGTTGTTCATCGACTTTCCCAGTTCCACCACCCCGGAGATTTTTGAATACAACTTTGAAGTCCTAAGAAAGAAATTGCATGAGAGGCGCGCCGAGCCGGGGAGACTCGAGATTCCCTTTTTGTCTTAGCCCCATCGCCTCTGCATCCTTCAGCCCTCGGATATCCTTCATTAGCAGGTTCATTGCCGAGCGCAGTCCGGTCAGGTATTGACGGGCTTCAAATTAGGGCGCCACTCTAAGAACCAACCGCTTCGATGCCTAGAGGCCGTCCGGTGCTATACTCACAAGGTTAGGCGCGTGCCCGCGCCGGCATTCTTTTTCATTACGCTGAGGTTCTCATGTCCGGCCATTCAAAATGGGCCACAATCAAGCACAAGAAGGGCGCGCTGGATGCCAAGCGCGGCAAGATATTCACCCGACTCCTGAAGGAAATCGCCGTTGCCGCCAAGGGCGGCGGTAACCCTGACTCCAACGCCCGGCTGCGTACCGCCGTTCTTGCGGCCAAAGCGGAAAACATGCCCCAGGAAAACATCAAGCGCGCCATCTTGCGCGGCACCGGAGAGCTGGAAGGCGTCAGCTACGAGGAGATCAGCTTTGAGGGCTACGGCCCCGGCGGCGTGGCCATCATCGTAGATGTGATGACCGACAACCGCAACCGCGCGGTGAGCGAAATTCGCCACGCGTTCGCAAAAAATGGCGGCAATCTCGGCGAGTCCGGCTCGGTCAGATTCATGTTTTCGAAGAAGGGCATCATCGCCGTTGAAAAGGACGCGGCCACCGAAGACCAGTTGATGGACATTGTGCTGGAGCATGGCGGCGACGACCTGAACGACGAAGGCGAAACCTGGGAGATTCTGACTGATCCGGCCGCGTACGAAGCCGTTCTGGCAGCGGTCAAGTCGGCGGGGATCGTGCCGGTGATGAGCGAAGTGACCATGGTAGCCTCCACCTACACCAAGCTCGAAGGCAGCACGGCTAACCAGATGGTTCGCCTGCTTGAGATCCTGGAAGACCTCGACGATACGCAGAACGTCTATTCGAACTTCGATATGGACGCGGAGCAGATGGAACAGGCGGCCGGCTGACCGGCGACTGAGGCAGGCATTCAAAAAGCCGCCCGGTTGTGGCGGCTTTTTTATGGGAACAGCATCTTTGTCACAGAGGGAAGGGAAGCACGTTGGCTAGAAAGATCAGGTTTCTCACGTTTATATTGATGGCGGCGACGATAGCAGCCTCCGCCGAAACCCCGGATGGCGCTGCGACGGGCGGCACTACTGTTCTTCCGATCAGCCCAGTAGAACAGGTTCGCAAAAACCAGAGCTGGGAATACGGCCCGTTCCTCAACGGCGGCTGGGGCCTGGGCAACCGCGACAACTTCCAGTTCTTTTCCGCAGGCGTTCAAGCCGGCAAAATCCTTACCCCAGCCCTGGGCTCCGGAATCTTCAAAGGCCAGTTCGAATTCTCCGCAAACATAATGCCGCTGTGGCAGGCTTATACCCCGGCTGCGCATGAGCAGAACTTCAGCTACCCCGGCGGATACTTCGAAGGCCCCGATGGCGGCGGCACCTATACTGGAGCCAGCATCACCCCGGTCATCCTGCGCTGGAACTTCTTTTCCAATTCGCGCCGTTTTCAGCCCTGGTTTCAAGGCGCCGGAGGCCTCATCTACACCACCCACAAGTTTCCGCCAGACCTGCTGGTCCCCCATGGAACTCCGGGTGGAACTTCGGTCTTCAACTTCACCCCTCAGGGCGGCGGCGGATTTCACTACTTCCTTCGCGACAAGCGGTCCATCGATGTGGGCGTCAACGGTGTTCACATCTCCTCGGCCTCGTTGGGCGACCGCAACCCCGGCGTCAATGCCAGCGTTCAGGTGCAAATCGGTTACACATACTGGAAGTGATTTCCTGATTAGATGGCCAGATTGCCAAGTCATCGTCCGCGCTTTGGAGCAACATCATGAACGGCGCAGTCGTAGAATGCGTTCCCAATTTCTCTGAGGGCAAAGATGCCCGCCGCGTCCAGGCCATTGTGGCCGCCATGCGGGTCGAAGGGGTGCGTCTGCTCGACTGGTCAATGGATGCAGACCACAACCGCTCTGTTGTCACCGTAGCCGGCGAGCCTGCCGCAGTGGTGGAGGCAGCCGTCCGCGGCGCTGGCAAGGCGGCCGAGCTGATCGACCTGACCCGCCAGCAGGGGGTTCACCCGCGCATCGGAGCGGCAGATGTGATCCCGTTCGTCCCCATTTCCGGCATCAAACTGGAGCAATGCGCTCTGCTGGCCCGCCAGGCCGGTCTGGAAATCTGGCGGCGCTTCGGTGTGCCGGTCTTCTTCTATGAGGCCGCCGCCGCAAGACCCGACCGGGCCAACCTCGAAGACGTCCGCAGCGGGCAGTTTGAAGGACTCCGAGACGCCGTCCGCAAGGAATCGGCGCGTCGGCCCGACCTCGGCGGCCCGGGCCTGCATCCTACCGCTGGAGCATGCGCCGTGGGTGCGCGTAAATTCCTGGTGGCCTACAACATCTATTTCGATTCCACCGACGTCTCAATAGCCAGAGCCATTGCCCGCGAAATTCGCGCGGCTTCCGGCGGAATGAAGGGCGTAAAGGCCATGGGGGTTCTTGCGCACGGCCGCGCGCAGCTCTCCATGAACATCACCGACTTCGCGGCCACGCCGATTTCCCAGGTGTATCGCGCGGTCTCAAGCCTGGCGATCCGCCACAAGGTTGCGCTTGCCGAGGGTGAAGTAATCGGCTTGGTGCCCGAGGCGGCTTGTGAGCGGGAAAGCGAGTGGATGCGTCAATTGGTTGGATTCGATCCGGAGACCAAGATTCTGGAGCATCGCCTCGCTGCTCCGCTTGCTTGGCCCCGAACCGAGCCCAGCAACGTGTCCGGAAACGAGTAGCCCGGAAACGGGTAGGCACCCGAGCCCGGAGAGTCCTGGTCGACAGCGCCGCATCTCATAGCTGTCGGCAATGCGTCCGGCAGTTACAATAACAGGGTAGGTCCAAAGCGCTTTTCATGGTTGCCGAACTGAAACGTCGCTGCTCAAAATGCCGGCACTGCAATTCGAAAAACGCTTGGCCCTCGGAGGATGAAATTGTTGAAAGCCGTTTTGAAGTTCTCGATCGCTCCCATGTTAGTGGCGGCAGCTACTCTCGCCCCAGCGGCCCAGTTGAACTCTGACGCCCGTGGGGCCGTTCCGCGTGAAGTGCAGCAGTTGGTGGTCATCGACTACAGAACCATGCAGAACTCCACGTCCGCAATGAATCTGCGCGACCGCGTTATGCCGCCTGAACTCAAAGCCTTCGACGAAGCCCTGCGCCACTCCGCCCTCAACGACAACCACGACATGGACCAGTACGTTGACCAACTGGCGTTTGCCCTGTTCCGCCCTTCAGCCAGCAGTGAAGGACTGGTTACCGTCGGTATCGCCCAGGGGCAGTTTCCCACGGCCGACATCCTTGCCAGCTTCCGCAAGCAGAAGCTGAAGGCCAACCTGGTGCGGAACAACAAGGTCTACCCCATGGTCAAGACCGACATGGTTCTTTGCTTTGTCGATCCATCCACCATGGTTTTCGGCTCCAAGGATGCTGTCACCAAGGCGCTCGACGCGCGCGATGGAGTTGGCCCCAGCCTGCTCAACAACGCGCCCATGATGGATGCGATGAAGACCGTGGATTCGAATCCGCTGTGGAGCATTCTCGACGACAAAGGCACGCAGACCATGATGCGCCAGGTGCTGGGCGAGGCAGGTTCTGTCACCGACTTTGAAACCGTGCGCAAGCGGCTCCAGGCTTCGTGGTACGGCATGGACTTTCAGCACGGCGTAAAGTTCAATCTCACCATCTCCACCGGAGACTCCTTTTCCGCCGCCACCATGTCTTCGCTGCTGACAGCCGCGGTGGCTCTCAGAAAGATGAGCGGTTCCGATGCCGAGAAGCAAGCGCTGGCCGGCACCGAGGTTGCCTCCGATTCCGGCAAGCTCTCAGTCCATTTCGCCACCAGCGATGCAGGATTCAACGACCTGCTGCATTCCCCGCTCTTCCAGAGCATGGTGCGCTGACGGCACGACGATCCGCATCTAAATCGACCTCAAAAGTCTGGGTGCCCCAGGTCTCGATTCTGAGACCTGGGATCGCCGCCGTACTCTCGACGCCAACCGGTCCAGAATGATTCGATCTTTACGTTTCCAACCTCTCCAGTCGAGTAGTGCCAGAAGCTGGACCATGCCCAATCCTCGGGCTTAGCCACCAGTCCGCGCTTTACCGGATTGCGATGCATGTAGCGAAGTTTCTCCACCCGCTTCTCTTCGTTATGCACGTTGAAGTCGTATTACCGCGCCAGCCAAAAAGGCGTTCCGTTCATTGAACTGTCACGGACAGTTTCAATGCCTGAATCGCCGTGCCGAGAAGCGCATTCTTCGGCTCGCTCACCAGCACATGAACATATTCCGGCATAAGCACATATCCGCAGACAACAAGGTAAACAAGGTAACAAGGTAAAAGGGGGACATGATAGACGAGGTGCGGGCTTGGCGCTCTGCCACCAACAGGCGCGTCCCATGGTGGAACGGCGGCGCCTCGCACATGAACGCCGCTTATCCGAAGTCCTGGTTTGACCGTATGGGGTTGGTATGGTTGCTGGAAACTCGGCAACACCTTACCTCTGCTTCATGAACCGCCGGATGCCGAATGGCACGTCCTGTGGTGTGGGAGGACGGCGGGAGTGATCCCGCCTCCTACACGATAAATGAATATCAATCTTGCTCCGGCAATCGGCATCAGGAAGCAGCAAGGTCAGCTGTGGGCATCAGGAGATTCCGCTGGGGCTAAAGCCAAGCCTCCATTTTGGCGCTCTGACGCCCGACTGA
>Ga0302320_10003752_pt1 | contig 34970 bp, 29 predicted proteins | sample Bog_T0_3_FD_202130 | JGI IMG/M metagenome (GOLD analysis project Ga0302320, IMG submission 202130) | Peat permafrost microbial communities from Stordalen Mire near Abisko, Sweden - Bog_T0_3 | ecosystem: Environmental > Terrestrial > Soil > Wetlands > Peat | place: Sweden: Abisko, Stordalen Mire...
CTCTGGTGTCGGCGCCACAGGCTCGCAGGTTGCAATGGCGGAATCATGCCACGGTTTTCAAAAGTCTCAAGCACAATCAGTGGATGTTCTGTGCGCCATATGCACGGCAATGGGCACAGTGAAATGTCGGGACACACTCCCCGCGAATTGTGGATCGATATCGCGAAAGCTTCGCCCGGTTGAGCAATTCCGCGGTTCACGCTGGGGCTCTTACGGGGAGCGCGGAGCGCGGTCGAGGTGCTACAGCGGAATATCCGCAATCGCCTCGTGCCGATCGGCTGCGCGTTGATTGAACGGCTCCGGGCTGTCTACGGAGCGTGGACTGAACCAGCACCGATTTCAGCAAGGCGGCAGCAGGCATGTGGGCCTTCTTGAAGCGAATCCCGGACTCATCGATGTTTCCCGCCACGGAAGCCGTACCGCAAGGCCGAACTGGCCAATCGGCGGCGACAGGCGTTGAAGACAACCTCGCCGGTTTCCTGAAATCCGGGCAAAAGCGGGGCTTGCCCGGCACCGACTGCCTGTGAGATGACCTCTATTGGGTCTCGCACAGGTGCCATCATGACCGACAAGAAAAAAAGCCCGGAAACGCTGCGCAGCGCGCGCTGGTTTGCGCCCGACGATCTCCGCGCCTTCGGCCATCGCTCGCGCGCGATGCAGATGGGATATGCGCCGGAGGAGTGGAAGGACCGCCCGCTGATCGCGATCCTCAATACCTGGTCCGAAGCGCAGCCCTGCCACATGCATTTCAAGAGCCGGGTCGAGGACGTCAAGCGCGGCATCCTGATGGCAGGCGGCCTTCCGGTCGAGCTGCCGGCGCTGTCGCTGTCGGAATCGTTCCTGAAGCCGACCACCATGCTGTACCGCAACATGCTGGCGATGGACGCCGAGGAATTGTTGCGCGGACATCCCGTCGATGGGGTGGTGCTGATGGGCGGCTGCGACAAGACCACGCCGGGCCTGCTGCTGGGCGCCACCAGCATGAACCTCCCCGCCATCTATCTGCCGGCCGGGCCGATGCTGCGCGGCAACTGGAAGGGCAAGACGCTGGGCTCGGGATCGGACGCCTGGAAATTCTGGGACGAGCGGCGGGCGGGTAAAATCTCCGACAAGGACTGGGTCGATGTCGAGGCCGGCATCGCCCGCAGTTACGGCACCTGCATGACCATGGGCACGGCGTCGACCATGACCGCGATCGCCGAATCCATCGGCATGACGCTGCCGGGGGCATCCTCGATCCCCGCCGCCGACGCCGGCCATATCCGCATGGCGTCCGAATGCGGCCGGCGCATCGTCGAGATGGTCTGGGAAGACCTCACGCCGAAGAAGATCCAGAGCCGCAAGGCGTTCGAGAACGCCATCACGGTGGCGATGGCGATGGGCTGCTCGACCAATGCGATCATTCATTTGATCGCGCAGGCGCGCCGGGCCGGCCAGGACATCGGGCTCGACGATTTCGAGATCGCCAGCCGCAAGGTGCCCGTGATCGCCAATGTCCGCCCCAGCGGCGACAAATACCTGATGGAGGACTTTTTCTATGCCGGCGGGCTGCCGGGGCTGATGAGCCGCATCAAGAACCATCTGCATCTCGACGCGATGACGGTGACCGGCAAGACGCTCGGCGAAAACATCGCCACTGCCGAGGTCTATCATGACGACGTCATCCGCACCGTGGAGAACCCGATCTACGCCGAAGGCGCATTGGCGGTACTGAAGGGTAACCTCGCGCCCGACGGCTGCGTCATCAAGCCGTCGGCCTGCGAGCCGCGTTTCCTCAAGCACACCGGCCCCGCCATGGTGTTTGATGATTATCCCTCGATGAAGAAGGCGATCGACGACCCCGATCTGGAAGTCTCGGCCGATCATGTCCTGATCCTGCGCAATGCCGGGCCGCAGGGCGGGCCGGGCATGCCGGAATGGGGCATGCTGCCGATCCCGACCAAGCTCGTGAAGCAGGGCGTGCGCGACATGGTGCGGCTGTCGGATGCACGCATGAGCGGCACCAGCTACGGCGCCTGCATCCTGCATGTGGCGCCGGAATCCTATATCGGCGGGCCGCTGGCGCTGGTGCGGAACGGCGACCGCATCACGCTCGACGTCGCCGCGCGCACCATCAACCTCGACGTGTCAGAGGCGGAATTGACAGAACGCCGCGCCGCCTGGAAGCCGCCTGAGCCGCGCTTCGGGCGCGGCTATGGCTGGATGTTCACCAAGCACATCAAGCAGGCCAATGAAGGCTGCGACTTCGATTTTCTCGAGACCGGCTTTGGCCCGCCGGTGGGTGAGCCATCGATTTATTGAATCAACCCGTCGTCCCGGGGCGCGAAGCGAACCCGGAACCTCGAGATTCCGGGTTCGATGCTGCGCATCGCCCCGGAATGACAAGGGAAGGAACCCATGACAAAACTCTCCGACGCCACCCGCAACAAGCTCAAGACCATCTCGACCGCGACCGTCGCCACGGCCTTGTTCAAGCGCGGCTTTCGCATCCAGATGATTCAGGACGTGCATCCGCTTCATCCCGACCAGCCGGTGCTGGTCGGCGAGGCCTTTACGCTGCGCTACATGCCGGCGCGGGAGGACCTCAACAAGCTCGAGGTGTTCCGCGACCGCTCCCATCCTCAGCGCAAGGCGGTGGAGGACTGCCCGCCGGGTGCGGTGCTGGTGATGGACAGCCGCAAGGATGCCCGCGCCGCTTCCGCCGGCGCCATCCTGGTGACGCGGCTGATGCAGCGTGGCGTCGCCGGGGTCATCACCGACGGCGGCTTTCGCGACTCCGCCGAAATCGCCAAGCTCGGTTTTCCCGCCTATCACCACCGGCCGAGCGCGCCGACCAATCTGACACTGCACCACGCCATCGAGATCAACGTTCCGATCGGCTGCGGCGATGCGCCGGTATTTCCCGGCGACGTCATCCTCGGGGATGCCGACGGCGTGATCGTGATCCCCGCCCATCTTGCCGACGAAATCGCCAATGAGGCCTTTGAGATGACCGCGTTCGAGGATTTCGTCACCGAGGAAGTGAAAAAGGGCCGCGGCATCTTCGGACTCTATCCAGCGACCGACGAGCAGACGCTGACCGATTTTGCGGCGTGGCGGAAGAAGACGGGAAGGTGATCCTTCACCTCGCCCCGCTTGCGGGGAGAGGTCGAAATTCGCAAAGCGAATTTCGGGTGAGGGGGACTCTCCGCGAGTCGCGCTCGCCGAGAGAGCTCCTCTCCCCGCAAGGCGGGGCGAGGGAGTACTTCGCGTTCGGGCGCCGCTGCCGGTCACGCTCACAGCATCTGCGGCCTGAACAGCTTGCGATATCTACGCGTCTGCGTGCCGGAGATCATGAATTCGCCGTCGCCGCGGTAGTGGAGCGTCTTCGGATGTTTGGGTGTGGTGGCGACATGCGCCTTGACCACTTCGAAGATGAACATGTTGTACTTCTGGATCTGGCTGGCATCGGCCAGCAGGCATTCGAAATTGGCGTAGCATTCGGCGATCAGCGGCGCGCGGACAAGCGTGCCGGGTTTTGCGGAGAGGCCAAACGCGGCAAACTTGTCGATGTCGCGCCCGGAGCTGTTGCCGATCTTTGCGACCTTGGCGGCGAGCTCCAGCGTGGGGACGTTGATCACACATTGCTTGCTCTTGCGGATCATCTCGAAACTGTGGTTGGCGCTCGAGATGATGCAGCCGACCAGCGAAGGCTGAAACTCCATCATCATGTGCCAGCCCATCGTCATGATGTTGGCTTCGCCCTTGTGCGCGGAGCTGACCAGCACGATCGGCCCCGGCTCGAGAAAGCGGCGGACGTTCGCAACGGGAAAGTCGGTCTTGGTGTCGTGTGGCATGGTTCAGAGCTCGCTAATATCCAGGGCGGGGTTCCGGGAAGACTTGTTCAACTCGCGCCGCCCTTAACCTTTCCCGCAAGCGGGAGGGCCCGCTGCCTTTGCCGAGACGTTGTGCTAATCGACGTGTACCTGACTCTCGAATATCAAGTGCAACAATAAGACACGGAGGAAACCGGATGACGGGATTTGCGCGACTGATATTGGCGGGCCTGCTGGCGCTGGCCTTAGCGCCTGGCGCGCGGGCTGACGACCCGCTGAAGGCCAAGGTCGGCGTGCTCAGGCTGTCGTCGTCGGCGCCAGTGTTCATCGCGCAGGAAAAGGGCTATTTCCGCGAGGCCGGGCTCGATATTGAACTGAAATTCTTCGATGCGGCGCAGCCGATTGCGGTCGCGGTGACCTCGGGTGATATCGATTTCGGTGTCACCGCGTTCACCGCGGGGCTTTATAACCTCGCCGGCAAGGGCACGCTGAAAGTGATCGGCGGCATGAGCCGCGAGAAGGCCGGCTATCCCCTGATCGGCTATTTCGCCAGCAACAACGCCTGGGCCGCCGGCCTGAAAACGCCGCGGGATCTCGCGGGCAAACGCATCGCGGTGACGCAGACCGGTTCCAGCTTTCACTATTCGCTCGGCCTGCTCGCCGACAAATACGGGCTCAAGCTCGCCGACATGAAGGTGCTGCCGCTGCAGTCGCTTTCGAATGCCGCCGCGGCGCTGAAGGGCGAAACCGTCGATGCGGCGCTGCTGCCGGCCTCGACCGCGCGCTCGCTGATCGATGCCGGTGGCGCGAAACTGTTGGGCTGGGTCGGCGACGAGACGCCGTGGCAGTTGGGCGCGGTGTTCGCTTCGCCGAAGGCGCTGACCAACAAGCCGCTGGTGACGAAGCTCCTTGCCGCGCTGGCGCGGGCCGATCGCGAATATCACGACGTCATCCTGGCCGCGGTCATCGACGGCAAGGCGCCGGTCAACGAAAAGACAAAACCATTGCTGGACATCATCGCCAAATACACCAATCTGCCGGTCGAACAGGTGGTCAGCAATTGTGCCTATATCGATCCCGACGGCAAACTCGACGTCAAGAACCTCGGCAATCAGATCAGCTGGCTGCAGGAACAGGGCTTTGTCGACAAGGGGTTTGATGTCGACGCCATCATCGCAAAGGATTATGTGAAGCCGGATTGATGCTATTGTCGATTTAAGCCGTCATTCCGGGGCATGCGCAGCATGAACCCGGAATCTCGAGATTCCGGGTTCGCGCTGACGCGCGCCCCGGAATGACGAAATCTGGATTACCCACATGGACCTGATCGCCGACCATATCACCCACCGCTTCGGTGAGCTCGAGGTGCTCGACGACGTCTCGTTCACCGTGAGCGCGGGCGAGGTGGTCGCGATCGTCGGTCCGTCCGGCTGCGGCAAGAGCACGCTGCTGTCGATTCTGGGCGGGCTGTTGCAGCCAAGCGCGGGTGCCGCCGAATGGCGCGGCGCGCCGCCATCGGGTAGTCTCAATCCGCTGACCTTCGTGTTTCAGGATTTTGCGCTGCTGCCCTGGTGCACCGTCGAGGAAAATGTCGAGTTTCCCTTGCTGCATACCGGTCTCGCCGTCAGCGCGCGCCGCGCCCTGGTCGCGGACGCACTGCGTCGCACCAGCCTGTCCGATTTCCGCGCCGCCTACCCGAAGCAATTGTCGGGCGGGATGCGCCAGCGCGTCGGCATCGCCCGGGCGCTGGCGGTCAAGCCCGCGATCCTGTTGATGGACGAGCCGCTGTCGGCGCTGGATTCGCAAACCCGCGAATTGCTGATGGAAGATTTTATCAGCCTGCTCGCCGATGGTTCGATGGGCGCGGTCTATGTCACGCACAATCTGGAAGAAGCCGTGCGGCTCGCCGATCGCATCGTGGTGCTGTCGCGGCGCCCAGGCCGTGTCCGCGAGGTGGTCGCTATTCCGCTGACGCGCAGCGAACGCGGCGACATCCATGCCCGCGAAAAGCTGCTGGCGCTGCAGGGCGAGCTGTGGTCGCTGATCCGCGAGGAGGCTGTTGAAGCCGAGCGCGAGGTCTTGCATGCTTGAGCGCCCCAAACCCGCAGATCATCCGCCGCAGGCCGATCCGGGCAGCGAGCTACGGCCGGTGGCATTCCGCGGCGGCGGATTTACGCCGATCGCCGGCCGCTATTCCGGCTGGATCGCGCTGGTGCTCGTGATCGGGTTCTGGCAACTCGCCGGCGGCCTCGGCTGGGTCAATCCGCTGTTCCTGCCGACACCGGTTGCGATCGCGCGCGCGATTTATCAACTCGCGATCTCAGGCGCGCTCTGGCGTCATCTGTCGGTTTCGATCATGCGGATCGGCACCGGGTGGATTCTCGGCACCATCGCCGGCGTCATGGTCGGCTTTGCGATCGGGCTGTCCAGTCTGGCACGCGGCGTCGGCATCACTTTTATTTCCGCGCTGTTCCCGATTCCGAAAATCGCGCTGCTGCCGTTGTTGATATTATGGCTCGGTATCGGTGAGGAACCCAAGATCGCCACCATCGCGCTCGGGGTGTTCTTCTCCACCGCGATCTCAGTCTATAGCGGCGTCGACAACGTGCCGCGCAACCTGATCCGGATGGCGCAGAGTTTCAACGTGCCGTTCCATGCCATCGTGCGCCGGGTGATCTGGCCGGGCGCGCTGCCCTCGATCCTCGCCGGCTTCCGAATCACCGCCTCGGTGGCGCTGCTGCTCGTGGTCAGCGCCGAAATGATCGGCGCCGAATACGGCATCGGCGCCTTCGTGCTGCAGGCCGGCAACCTGATGCAGACCGATCAGCTGCTCGCGGGCGTGGTGATCCTGTCGCTGTTCGGGCTGGCGGTGGGGAGGCTGATCAACGTGCTGGAGACAAGGCTGTTGCACTGGCGGTAGCGTCCACGTAGCCCGGATGAGCGAAGCGAAATCCGGGAATGGTGCGACGTTCGTTCCCGGATGCTTCGCTCATCCGGGCTACGATGTTCGTCTGGCGGTGAAGGACACGTCATTCCGGGATGGTGCGTTAGCACCAGACCCGGAATCTCGAGATTCCGGGTTCGATGCTTGGCATCGCCCCCGGAATCTCGAGATTCCGGGTTCGATGCTTGGCATCGCCCCGGAATGACTGTACGTACGCCTCACGCGTTCCCGCGATCTTCGCGGAACAGATCGAGCTTCTGCTGCACTGGGCGGTCCGAAAAACTGAACAGCACCGAATCTTCATCGGCTTCGTGGGTGACCCATTGCCAGCTCGGCACCACGAACAGATCGCGCGGGCCCCATTCAAAAGTCTGCTCGCCAATCCGCGAGCGTCCCTTACCCTCGATCGCCGCGAACACGGTGGCGTCGGTGGAGCGATAGCGCGCGGTCTTGAATCCCGCAGGCAATAGCTGGATGAAGGTGCCGATGGTCGGCATCGCGAAATCGCCGGTCTCGGGATTGGAGAATTTCAGCTTCAGGCCATGGCAGGCGTCCCATTCGTCGCGCGCCTTCGCCGCTTCCAGCGCCTCGCGCGTGTAGGCATAGGGATAGTTGAAGATCGGGGAGGTCTTCGATGTACGCTTCTCGTCGACTGGCAGCAGATTGTGGCCGTAACGGGCAAAGCTGTCGCCGGCCGGACGGGTGATCTTCTGCTGGTCTTCCTTCAATCCCTCCGCGAAAGAGGCGTCGAAGAACTGCACCATGGGAATATCGAGCCCGTCGAGCCAGAACATCGGCTCCGAGGTTTCGTTGGAATGGTCGTGCCAGGTCATCGACGGCGTGATCACGAAATCGCCGGGCGCCATCGCGGTGCGCTCGCCATCGACCGAGGTGTAGGCGCCCTTGCCCTCGAGCACGAAGCGCAGCGCCGACTGGCTGTGCCGGTGCGCCGGCGCGACGTCGCCCGGAATCACCATCTGCACGCCGGCGAACAGCGAGGTGGTAATCTTGGACTGGCCGCGCAGCCCCGGATTTTCCAGAACCAGCACCCGCCGCTCGGCTTCCTTGGCGGTGATCAGCTTGCCCGCTTCGGTCATGTAGTCGCGGATGGCGTCGAACTTCCACAGATGCGGCCGGCAGGCGCTTTTCGGTTCCGGCGTGATCAGGTCGCCCATCACGTTCCACAGCGCGGAGAGATTCGCGCCGTCGATCTTGCGATAGAACGCCTCGCGTTCCGGCGTCTTCTGTACGGCTTCCATGGGCTCTCTCCCTTCAGCTTGTTCGAATTATTGACAGCATACTTACAATATGGGTAGCGTCAATCACGGCAACCAGAAGCAGACCATAAAATTCGAGGGAGGCACCTCATGAAGCTGCACGGCTATTTCCGCAGCAGCGCGTCCTACCGGGTCAGAATCGCGTTGAATCTCAAGGGTCTCAGCGCGGAGCACCTCGCTCATCACCTGCGCAAGGGCGAGCAATGCCTGCCTTCCTATCTCGCGATCAATCCGCAGGGGCTGGTGCCGACGCTGGAGAACGACGCTGGGGCGATCCTGACCCAGTCGCTCGCCATCATCGAATGGCTGGACGAAACGCAACCCGCGCCGCCGCTGTTGCCGAAAGATCCGCTGCAGCGCGCCAAGGTGCGTGCCTTCGCGATGGCGCTGGCCTGCGATACCCACCCGGTGCAGAACCTGAAAGTGCTGGCGCGGCTGCGGCAACTCGGCCTGCCCGAGGAGAAGGTGACGGAGTGGGCGGCGTGGGCCAACCGCGAGGGCCTGTCGGCCTGCCAAACCCTGATCCTCCATGAGCCCGGCCCGTTCTGCTTTGGCGCCGGGCCGACCATCGCCGATCTCTGCTTGGTGCCGCAGCTCGCAAACGCGCGGCGCTTTGGCGTCGATGTCACCGCCTTTCCGCGCCTGCTGCAGGCCGAGACCGCTGCGAAAAATCTCAAGGCGTTCGCGGACGCAGCCCCGGAGCGGCAGCCCGATGCCGAATAAGCCCGCAGCCGTGACCATGGACGTCGTTTATGCCGCGCCCGGCTATCTGTTTCGCCGGATGCAGCAGATCGCGGTTTCGATCTTCGTCGAGGAATGCCGCGCCTATGATCTGACACCGGTGCAGTTTGCTTCGCTGGTCGCGATCCGCACCCATCCCGGCATCGACGCCACGCGGCTTTCCGCCGTGATTGCTTTCGACCGCTCGACCCTGGGCAGCGTGATCGAGCGGCTGGAAGCAAAGCGGTACATCGAACGCAAGCCCGCGCGCGAAGACAAGCGGGTCAAGCTGCTTTATCTGACCATGACCGGCAGCGCGCTGTTGCGCGAGATCATGCCGTCGGTTGATCGTGCCCAGGCGCGGATGCTGCAGCCCTTGAAACCTGCCGACCGCAAGAGTCTGCTGGCGCTGTTGACGCAACTGGTCGATCTCAACAACGAGGCCTCGCGGGTGCCGCTACGTGCCGAAGACGCGCTCGAACATCTCGGGAAATCGAACTGATGACGGCGGGCGCAAAGCCGGTACTGATCGCGGGTGGCGGCATCGGCGGCCTCGCCGCGGCGCTAGGGCTGGCGCAAAAGGGCATTGCCTCGGTCCTGCTGGAAAAGGCCGCAGTGCTGGGCGAAATCGGTGCCGGTATCCAGCTCGGGCCCAATGCGTTCCATGCCTTCGACTATCTCGGGGTCGGCGAGGCCGCCCGCGGCATGGCGGTTTATGTCGACCGGATGCGGCTGATGGATGCGCTGACCGCCGAGGAGATAACCCATGTCGATCTCGGCGAGGCCTTTCGCACGCGATTCGGCAATCCTTACGCGGTGGTGCATCGCGGCGATCTGCACGGCGTGTTCCTCAGGGCTTGCCGGGACAGCGCGTTGATCGACCTGCGCGTCAGCAGTGAGGTCATGGATTACGACCAGGACGGCGCATCGGTGACGGCCTATCTCGCCACCGGCGAACGCGTCTGTGGATCATTGCTGATCGGCGCCGACGGGCTGTGGTCCAATATCCGCAAGCAGGTCACGGCCGACGGGCCGCCGCGTGTCTCCGGCCACACCACGTATCGGTCGGTAATTCCGACCGGGCAGATGCCGGAAGACCTGCGCTGGAACGCGGCGACGCTGTGGGCCGGCCCGAAATGCCATCTGGTGCATTATCCGCTGTCGGGCTGGAAGGTGTTCAACCTCGTCGTCACCTGTCACAACGACGCGCCGGAGCCGGTCGCCGGCAAGCCGGTGTCCGACGAGGAGGTGATGAAGGGTTTTGCGCACATACATCCGCGCGCGCAGGACATCATTCGTCACGGCAGCAACTGGAAGCTCTGGGTGTTGTGCGACCGCGATCCGACCGAGCGCTGGGTCGACGGCCGCGTCGCGCTGCTCGGCGACGCCGCGCACCCGATGCTGCAATATTTCGCGCAAGGCGCCTGCCAGGCAATGGAGGATGCGGTGTGTCTGTCGCACATGCTGGGTAGCTATCCCGGCGATCCCACCGCCGCGCTGGAACGCTATCGCGCGCAGCGCTTCCCGCGCACCGCACGCGTGCAGCTATTATCCCGCGCCATCGGCGAACATATCTATCACCCCGACGGCGAACACGCGCGGCTGCGCAACGCCATCATGAGCGCAAAGACGTCCGAGGATTATTATCGCAATCTGGCGTGGCTCTACGGGGGCACGGGGCTGGCAGGGTAGGGTTGATCCAGCCGCATCGAAAACTTCCCCCGGCATCGTAAAGAAGCGGCGGCATTTTCTTATGGCGCAAATCGGTGTTGCGCTGACCCAACCTGGGAAGAGTTCTATTTTCAGATAATTGACTTGCGTGTTATTTTTTCGTCGATTAATCTAAAGTTGTTTTTGCGTCCGGGGCGCAAATGCAGATTTTATTTTTTCGATTGCCAACCTTGGCGACCGGTTGTCCGGGGGGCGTGCCGGAAGCGCGCCGAAGTTTCAACTCTGCCTGACCAGCCTGCTGAGTGGCTCTGATTTGATGCCATTACCTTTTGAAGGCGGATGCAATGGCTCGCTGGAGAACTGCAACTGCGTTAACGGTCTCCGGCGGCATGATGTGCATTGGCGGGTGTGCGGTCGTCGATCAATATTCCGGGCGGGCCGTTGTCTACAACCTGCAGGCTGAACAAGCCCAGGATCAGGCTCTGTTGCTGAACATCGTCCGTGCCTATTTGCGTCGGCCGATGCAGTTTACGACCGTATCCTCTATCACCGGAACGGCCACCGCAACCGGGGGAACGCAATATTCTCTGCCTACCAACGTTCCCTTCAGGCCAGTTACCAACGGGTCCAGCATCGCCACATTTCCCGCGCTACCCACCTGGACCTTTAGCGGTTCGATGAGTGGAGGTCCGGCATTCAGCGTTCCGGTCCTGGATACCCAGGAATTTTATCAGGGGATATTGAGGCCGATCTCCGGGCAAATATACGATGTCTACCTTCAGGCAGGCTATCCGCCCGACCTTCTGTTCAATCTCTTCGTCAAAAAGGTCGTCATGAAACGTGCCGACTGTCCGGCGATCAGCCATGAACGAGGTTGCGAGTTTACATTTGACAATTACGCCGGGATCGACCTGCAGCACCAATTGTTTCAGGCGCTGGGTGACTATCTGTTGGCGCTGGGAATGACCACCGAGAGCACCCAGCCGCGCGCGGTCGCGTTCAATCATCCGCAGAATGTAAATATTCGCTACGTTGGTGCGCCTGGCCCCAATCCATCGACGGCGCAAGTCGTGGCGGGGCCCGCAGGCTCGGCGCCGGCGGAAGCCGCGGCCTCGCCGAAGCCCTATGGCTTTTGTTTTGCACCTCGTACCCCCGCGGATACGGATTGCGTCGGCGGTCCCATGTCTCCCTATATATGTACGGAAAAGCACACCAGGGGCGCAACAAGGAACCTGAAGAAAGCTTCGGGTCCGCATGGTGGATTTTGGCCGACAGATCAGCTCCGAACTTGCCGTATTGCGGCGGGCACCCATGCGTCCGCTGCGGCTGCAATTGCCTTTTCGACTTCTTTCTCGGTTGCAAAACAAGACGGCTCTTCAAAGGCGAACATCATTGCGTCCGTGGAGTTCATCGACAAGTTAGCCCAAATTGCCGACGATCATCCGTTGAAGATCGATGAATCCGAAGCCAGTCTGGGTGAGACCGTTTCGCTGAGCGCGGAATTGAAAGAATTCTCGGCAAAACCAGTCTCTGTTACATTCTATCTGAGATCGGTTGAATCGATGATTTATTATTTGGGCGAGGTCATGCGGCGTCAAATAGCGCCGGAATTCGAGTTGCCGCGGCCAATCTTTGTGAAGTGGGGTTCGCCTTACGCTCCCTATCCCGAGAATCTCGTTTGCATTGCGCCCGGTCTGAATTGCGAACTGTTGTTCGTCTTGAAAGAAGGGGGGTCATCGGATGCGGACGATGTTCTCTCGGTCGACTATGGTGGTAGGCGGTTCTCGGTCCCAAGAGCAAGCGCATCGCGGAGCACTGGCGTCTTTGACAGTGCGGGCCTCTCTACTGCCGTGCTCGACATATTAAGGCAGCAGATCGCTCTCAACAGCTCGGCCAAATCGCTGCCGCAGTCCAGCGTGATCTCCGTGGTTGGACAATAATTGGTATCGATCCGGCTCCTTGCCCCGCCCCGGCGGCTTTGTCTGGTCGGTTTCACAGTGGTTTCGAAAGATCGCAAAATATCCTCCCGGTTTCGCCGACCTCGTGCCGTCGCTACGCCCCCTCATAGCGCGCCATAAACAACGGCGACATCGCGCGCAGACGCGAATTGTCGATGCGGCCGGAGCGGGTGATATAGCTGTAGGCGAAATCCATCAGGCCGAGCTTCATATGCTCGGGAAATTGTTCGTACCAGTCGGCGCTGGTGCGCGCCGCCGTCACCAGCTTGTGCACGATCGGCTTGCGTTCGCGCTGGTAGCGCGCGAGCGCCGCGGCGATATCCGGTTCCGCTTCCAGCGCCTTGACCAATGCGATGGCGTCCTCGATCGCCAGCCGCGTGCCCGAGCCGATCGAGAAATGCGCCGAATGCAGCGCGTCGCCAATCAGCACGATATTCCGGAACCACCAGTTCTCGTTCCAGATCCAGGGAAAATTGCGCCAGATCGATTTGTTCGACAGCAGCCGATGGCCGTCGAGCGTGGACGCGAATACGCATTCGCAGATGGCTTGTGATTGTTCGATGCTCTTGTCGGCAAAACCATAATTCTGCCAGGTCGTCGCATCGCATTCGACCAGGAAGGTGCTCATGCCAGGCGAGTATCGATAGTGATGGGCGTTGAAGCTGCCAAGTTCGGTTGCGACAAAGGTCTGCGACAGCGTCTCGAACCGTTTGGTGGTGCCGTACCAGGCGAACTTGTTGCTGGATTGAGACAAGGACGTGCCGAACGCGCGCTCGAAACCGCGGCGCGCAATCGAGTTCAGGCCGTCGGCGGCGACGATCAGGTCGTAACCGGTCAACGGATCGATCGATTGAATTGGCGTGCCGTATTGCGGGGTGACCCCGGCCGAGGCGGCGCGGGCCTGCAAAATCCCGAGCAACTCCAGCCGGCCGATCGAGGAAAAACCGACGCCGTCGATTTCGACGCTTTCGCCGCACAAATTGAGGGTGATGTTTTTCCACGACTCCATCCTGGGCGTGATGGCATCGACCGAATCGGGGTCATCTACGCGCAGGAATTCGAGCGCCTGATCCGAGAACACCACGCCGAAGCCTGAGGTGGCATTGGCGGCATTCTGCTCGAACAGATCGATGTGCGCGTCCGGGTGACGCTTTTTCCAGAGATAGGCGAAATAGAGGCCTCCGGGTCCTCCGCCGATCACGGCGATACGCATGATCGTTGTCTCCCATGGCCACGCAGGCGCGGAAGCCTCGCAGTCCGCCGGCGGAATAGCGAATACAATCTACGGCGCTGCGAACTGGCCGAGCACATCCCGGCATTCCGGCGAGAGCGATGCAGCTTGCGCCGCCAGGCATTGCATGATCCGGCCGCCGCCCGGCGTCACGCCGCCGCACAGCGCGCGGACATCGCCGCCGCAGGCCGACCGCAGGACGAACAATTCTTCGCGCGGCCGCATCGGCCGCAGCATCAGTGCCGGCGCCGGCGCAGCGGCGGGAGCCGCAACGGAAGCGGGGGGAGCGGCCGCCGCCGGAACGCCGCCGGCCGCAGGCGTTGCGCCACCGCCGCCGGCCGCACCGACCAATTTCTCGCAGCCCGGCGATAGCTTCGACTTGTGCTTTTCCAGGCAGTTCAGTGCCGTGGCGCCGCCGGTCGGCACGCCGGCGCAGTTGCTTTGATAATCGGCGCGGCAGGCGCTGCGGATCGCAGCAATTTGGGCGCTGCTTGGCTTCTTCGTTGCGGGCTTTGCGGCTGCGGCCGGTTTCGCGGCCGGCTCCGCCGTCGGTTCGGCGGCGGCCGCCGGCGGAGCGGACTCGGTCTTAGGCTCAGCCTTCTGTTCAGTCTCGACCTTGGGTTCGGTCTTCGGCTCGGGTTTGGGTTCAGCCTTCTGCTCGGGCTTGGACTCGGCCGGCGCTTCGACGGCGCGAACCGCGCCCTGGCAGCCCGGCGACAGGCTCGACATGTTCTGCTGCAGGCATTGCAGCGACGCCATGCCGCCGGGCGGAATGCTGGAGCAATGGGCTTGATAGTCCGCGCGGCATTGCGCCCGGATCGCGCTGCGTTGCGCATCCGTCGGGGCTTGCGACAATGCCGGCGTCGCCACCGCGGACAGGATGGCCACCAGCAACGCCGGGATGACCGGTGCGCGTTCCAACGTCTTGATCATTTGAGTAAATCCCTAATCGTTGTCGCGCTGGAGCCGCCGCTTCAACCGAAGTGAATGCTATCAGGACTGACAGAGGATGTTCGCAGGCCGCAATCTTTTTCGCTTTCGAGTTCCACGGCAAGCGGATTGTTGCTATCCTTGCGGGACGGGAGGTCCAGAAAGCGCTTTCCAACAAACAACATCATTGGGGCAAGGAAATGCAGCCTTCGCGTTCGCCAGCATGCGCCAAGCCGGACTGCAGCGTGAAGCGGAGCGCCGGCGCGGTCTTCCGAAGCTGTCTTGCCGTGTCGGCGCTGGTCGCGCTGACCGGCTGCGAACAGAACGGCTTCGTGCCGCCGCCGCCGCCGAAGGTCGATGTCGGCGTGCCGCTGCAACGCAGCGTCACGCGCTATCTCGAGGCCACCGGAAACACCGCACCGATCAAATCCGTCGATCTGGTGGCGCGGGTGCAGGGTTTCCTGCAATCGATCGATTACAAGGATGGTGCCTTGGTGAAGGAAGGCGCCACGCTGTTCACGATCGAGCCCGAGACCTATAAACTGAAACTCGAGCAGGCGCAGGCGGCGGAGGCCGGGGCGCAGGCGTCGGTGAAGCAGGCCGAGGCCGACTACAAGCGTCAGGTCGATCTGGTCGCAAGGCAAGCCGTCTCGCAGGCGACGCTGGATACGTCGACATCCTCACGCGATAACGCCCAGGCCAATCTGCAGCAGGCCCAGGCAAATACCAAGATCGCGGCGGTCAATTACGGCTACACCACCGTGACCGCGCCTTTCGACGGCATCGTCAGCGCGCATCTGGTCTCGATCGGCGAACTCGTCGGCGTCTCGTCGCCGACCCCGCTCGCCAACATCGTGCAGCTCGACCCGATCTACGTCACTTTCAACGTCAACGAACAGGATGTGCTGCGGATCCGCGCCGAAGCCAAACGGCGGGGAATGACGTCAAGCGAGCTCACGCAGCTGCCGATCGAGGTCGGATTGCAGACCGAAGAAGGATTTCCGCACAAGGGCAATCTCGACTATGCGGCGCCGACCATCAACCAGTCGACCGGCACGCTGCCGGTGCGCGGCGTGCTGCCCAATCCCGACCGCGTGTTGTTGCCCGGATATTATGTCCGCGTCCGCGTTCCCTTCGATCAGCAGGAGAAAGCGCTGCTGGTGCCCGACGTCGCGCTGGGCAGCGATCAGTCCGGCCGATACGTGCTGGTGGTGAACAGCGACAATGTCGTCGAGCAGCGCAAGGTCGAGACCGGACCGGTCGAGGGCGCGCTGCGCGTGATCGAGAGCGGGCTGAAGCCCGACGACCGGGTGGTCATCGCCGGGCTGTTGCGCGCCATCCCCGGCGAGAAAGTCGATCCGCAGCTGCAGAAGATCGAGGCGCCGCCGGCGCCGGCCAAAGAAGCATCACCGGCGTCGGCCAAATAGGACCGGTCATGATTTCGAAATTCTTCATCGAACGTCCGGTGCTTTCCAACGTCATCGCGATCCTGATGATCCTGATCGGCGGCGTGGCGCTGTTCAGCCTGGCGGTCGCGCAATATCCCGACGTGGTGCCGCCGACGGTGCAGGTCACGACCCGCTACCCCGGCGCCAGCGCCAAGACGGTGATGGACACGGTGGCGCTGCCGATCGAGCAGCAGGTCAACGGCGTCGAGGACATGCTCTACATGCAGTCCTACAGCGCTTCCGACGGCACCTACTCGCTCACGGTCACGTGCAAGATCGGCACCGACCTCAACTTCGCGCAGGTGCTGGTGCAGAACCGGGTGTCGAGCGCGCTGTCGCAGCTGCCGCAGTCGGTGCAGAACCAGGGCGTCACGGTGCAGAAGAAGTCGACGGCCATCCTGTTGTTCGTGACGCTGACCTCGCCGAACGCCACCTACGACAGTCTTTATCTGAGCAACTACGCCACCATCAATATCCGGGACGAGTTGTCGCGATTGCCTGGGGTCGGCAATGTGACGGTGTTCGGCGCCGGTCAGTATTCGATGCGGGTATGGCTCGATCCGAACAAGCTGCAGGTGCGCGGGCTGATGCCGCAGGATGTCATCCAGGCGATCCAGCAGCAGAGCCAGCAGGTGACCGCGGGCCAGGTCGGCATGCCGCCGACCCCTCCGGGGCAGGCGTTTCAATATACGCTGAACGTCAACGGCCGACTCGACGACCCCGGCCAGTTCGAGGACGTTATCGTCAAGACCGGCAACAACGGCGATGTCACCCGGGTGCGCGACGTCGGTTCGGTCGAGCTGGGAGCGCAGACCTACAGCCAGGTGTTTTCGCTGAACAAGAAGCCGGCCACCGGCATCGGCGTGTTCCAGTCGCCCGGCGCCAACGCGCTCGAAGTGGAGAAGGCGGTCGCCAGGAAGATGGCGGCTCTATCAGCGCAATTCCCCCAGGACATGAAATACGACACCCCGTTCGACACCACCAAGTTCGTTTCGGCCTCGATCAATGAAGTCTACAAGACCCTGATCGAGGCGGGGCTTCTGGTGCTGGTCGTGATCCTGATCTTCCTGCAGGACTGGCGCGCGATGCTGGTCCCGGCGACCACGGTGCCGGTCACCATCATCGGCGCCTTTGCCGCGATGGCGGCGCTGGGCTTCACCATTAATCTGTCGACACTGTTCGCGATCGTGCTCGCGATTGGCATCGTGGTCGACGATGCCATTGTCGTGGTCGAGGGCGCCGCCCACAACATCGAAAAGGGCATGTCCGGCCACGACGCGGCGATATCAGCGATGGATGCGCTGTTTGCCCCGATCGTCGGTATCACGCTGGTTCTGATCTCGGTATTCCTGCCGGCGGCGTTCCTGCCGGGATTGACCGGGCGCATGTATGCGCAGTTCGCGCTGGTGATTGCCGCCACCGCACTGCTCAGCGCCGTCAACGCCGCGACGCTGAAACCGACGCAATGCGCGCTGTGGCTGCGCCGGCCGGTGCCGCCGCAACAGCGCAACTGGTTCTACCGCGGTTTCAACGCGGGATACGACCGGATCGAGCGCGGCTATGCCGGGCTGATCGGCCGCATGGCCGAACACAGCAACCTGTCGGTGATCATGGCGCTGATCCTGATCGGCGTCGGCGGTTACGGCCTGTCGCGGGTGCCGACCGGCTTCATTCCGATCGAGGACCAGGGCTATCTGCTGGTCGCCGTGCAGTTGCCCGACGGCGCGTCGCTGGCGCGTACCCAGAGCGTGCTCGATTCCGTCAGCGAAATATCCGGCAAGACGCCCGGGGTCGAACAGGTGATCTCCATCGCCGGCATATCGGCGCTCGACTCCAGTTCGAGCCTGGCAAACGCCGGCGTCGCCTATCTGATCCTCAAGGAATGGAGCGAGCGTGGTCCGGGCCAGGATCTGCGCTCACTGTTTACGGGCCTGAATCAGAAATTGTCCGAGCTTCCCGAGGCCCGGATTCTGGTGATACCGCCGCCGCCGATCCAGGGCATCGGCAATGCGGCGGGCTTTGCCATGCAGGTCGAGCTGCGCGACGGCAATTCCGATTTCGCCAAGCTGCAGGCCATCACCAACGCCGTTGTCGGCAATGCGCAGACCCAAAGCGCGCTGCAGCGGGTCAGTTCGCCGTTCCGTTCGATGGTGCCGCAGTTCGACGTCGAGGTCGACCGCATCAAGACCCAGACCCTGCATGTCACGACCGATCAGGTGTTCTCGACGCTGGCCTCCTATCTGGGGTCGTCCTATGTCAACCAGTTCACCAAGTTCGGCCGCACCTTCCAGGTCTATACCCAGGCGGATGCACAGTTTCGCCTGCACCCGCGGGACATCGAAAAACTGATGGTGCGCAACCAGAACGGCGACATGGTGCCGCTGGGTACGCTGGCGACCATCACGCCCGCGGTGGGCCCTTCGCTGATCAGCCTGTATAATCTCTATCCGACCTCGACCGTGATTGGGCTGCCGGCGCAGGGCTACAGCTCCGGCCAGTCGATGGCGCTGATGGAGGAGATCGCCGCCAAGACCCTGCCGCCGGGCACCGGCTACGAGTGGACAGCGATGTCGTACCAGGAGAAGGCGGTCGGCAACCAGATCTACTACACCTTCGGCCTTGCGCTGCTGCTGGTCTATCTGGTGCTGGCCGGACAATATGAAAGCTGGTACGCGCCGATCTCGGTGATCCTGGCGGTGCCGCTGTCGCTGCTCGGTCCGATGGCGGTGCTGACGGGACTGCGGATCGAGAACAACCTCTACACGCAGATCGGGCTGATTCTGCTGATTGCGCTGTCGGCGAAAAACGCCATTCTGATCGTCGAGGTCGCGCTCGAACTTCATGGCCGCGACGGCAAGCCGCTGGTGGAATCGGCGGTGGAGGCGGCGCGGGCCCGGTTCCGGCCGATCCTGATGACATCCTTTGCCTTCATCCTCGGCGTGCTGCCGCTGGTCACCGCCAGCGGCGCCGGCGCCAGCGCCCGCAAGTCGATCGGCATCACGGTGTTCTCCGGCATGATCGCCTCGACCTGCCTCGCGGTGTTGTTCGTGCCGACGTTCTTTGTCGTGGTGCAGCGGTTCGAGAACTGGCTCAAGACGAGAAAGGGAAAAACGCCGGGGACGGCAACAATCGTGCAGGCGGAGCCCTAGACGAGCGGAGCCTTTCTCAATCGGTCGAAATGTCTCAGGCGTGCAAGAACCGCAAATCGGGGCAACCTACTCGATCACCTCATCGGCGCGGCCGAGCAGCGTCATCGGCACGGTGACGCCAAGCGCTCTTGCCGCCTTGAGGTTGATCAGCAGTTCGATTTTGGTGGCTTGCTGGACCGGCAGGTCCTGTGGCTTTTCGCCTTTGAGAATGCGTGCCACATAACCGCCGGTGAGGCGGTAGGCGTCGACGATATCGGCGCCGTAGCCGATGAACCCGCCGGCCAAAAAAGATTCGCGGCCCGCGACGATGAAGGGCACACCATCTCGGGCCGCCAGTGCGGCAATCTGCCGGCTTTGGCTCACGAAGAATGGATCGCCGCCGCTCATCACCAGCCCGCTCGCTTGCAATTCCCTGACTCTTGCGAACACCGCTTCGAAGTCACTTTCGTTGCTGGCATTGAGCGCGTGCAACTCTATCCCGAGCGTACGGGCTGCCAGCATCATCTCCTTAACGGTGGTCTCGGCAACCGCAGGATTGCTCGGGTTGACCAGTACGGCTGCGACCCGCGCCGTCGGAAAAAGCTCGTGCAGCAATTCCAGCCGCTTCGGCGCGACTTCGAGATTGGTCTGGGTTACGCCGGTGACGTTGCCGCCCGGCCGGCTCAGGCTGGCGACCAGGCCGAGTTGCACCGGATCGGAGGCGATTTCGAATACGATCGGGACGGTCGTGGTCCCGGCCTTTGCCGCCAGCGCCGCCGGAGTACTGGTGGCTGCGATAACCGCGACTTGACGCTGCAGCAGCTCGGCCACCAGTACCGCCAGGCGGTCGTTTTGGCCTTCCGCCCAGCGGTATTCGATCGTCACGTTGCGGCCGTCGACGTAACCGGCTTCGGCGAGGCCCTTGAGAAAAGCAGCCACGAGCCGCGCGTAACCCTCGGCGGTCCCGGCATTGAGGAAGCCAACCACCGGCATCGCACCGTGCTGCGCCCTGACCGCTTGGGACCATGCCGCCGCGCCTCCGAGAACCGTGATGAACTCGCGCCGCCGCATGCGTCCCTTCAAAAAAGCAATGTGCGATAGGTGAACCTACCACCTTGGTTTCGGACAGCGAATGACAAAATGGTCGTCCAGACCGCGCCCAACATCCCGCTGGCAACGCGCCCTCGATGCTGTAAGCTTGCCGCCGGACCGGCCGGTCTTGCCCGGCCGCAACGCAAAAAAAGCACTTCCGGAGGAAAAGCCCATGTCAGCTCCCGTGAGCCGCGTCCCGTTTAATCGCCGCACGCTGCTGCGCGCCGGCGCCGGCATGGCCGGCATCCTCGCCACCGGCCGCGCGCCGGTTTTCGCGCAGACTGCGCCGAAAAAACTGGTGTTCGCCCACATCAACGCGGTCCCGGAATCGGCCGCGGTCGCGTTCGACTGGATGGCGAAGGAATTGACGGCGCGGTCCAACGGCGCGCTCGAGATGCAGTTCTTCGGCAAGACCCTGATCCCGCAGGAGCTGGAGATCATGAACGCGGTCAAGTCCGGCAGCATCGCGATGGGCAGCCCGGCCGGCGCCGCCGCCACCGTATTTCCGGAAATGGGCGCGCTTTTGGTGCCGTATCTGGTGAAGGATTACGCCTCGGCCTACGCCATGCTCAACGGGCGGATCGGCGACAAGATCAGCAAGCAGATCGAGGACAACTACAAGCTCAGGGTGCTCTGCTATTTCGATTACGGTTTTCGGCATTTCTGGACTTCGAAGAAGCCGATCGTCGAGCCCAAGGATTTGCGCGGCATGAAAATCCGCGTGCAGCAGGCCAAGATCTTCGGCGACACCATCAACGGACTCGGCGGCAGCGCGGTGCCGATGGCCTATGGCGAGGTGGTCACCGCCGCCAAGCAGGGCGTGATCGACGGCGGCGACCTGCCGGTCGTCAATATGAAGGCATTGAAGATCTACGAGGTGTCGAAATACGCTTCGCTGACCTATCACAATTACGGCCCGACCAATGCGGTGATGAATCTCGATATCTGGAACGGGCTTTCGCCCGAGCAGCAGAAGCTGGTGATGGATCTGTCGCGCGCCGCCCAGGAAAAAATCCGCGAGGCGACCGAGTCGGTTGACAATTTCGCCAAGGCCAAGTCGGAGCTCGAACCGCTTGGCATGACCGTGGTGGAAGCCAGGGTCGAGGAATTCCGCAAAGTGGCGCAGCAGAAGATCTGGCCGGCCTACAAGGCCCAGTACGGCGCGCTGTGGGACGAGATCGAGGGTTTCAAGGCCTGAAGCAGCAGCGCCGAACATGCTGCGTGTCCTCTCAGCCGTTCCGAAAATCACGGTCACGGCGCTGATCGTCCTTGCCATCGTCAACCTCTTGGTCGGCGTGATCCTGCGCTATTTCGTCGGCGCCATCACCGACTGGCTCGACGTCGATCCCGTGCCCTTTACCTGGGTCGAGGAAGTAGGCGAGTTGTCGCTGGCGTGGCTGACGCTGATCGGTGCGGCGATCGGCATCCAGTCGCGCACGCATTTCACGCTCGCAGTGTTCGTGCATCGCCTGCCGGCTGCCGCGCAGCTATGGATCCATCGTTTCAATCATGCGCTGATCGCGGGCTTTGGCGGCCTTGCGGCGTGGTACGGCTTCAGGCTTTGCCTGCTCAACCGCACGCTGACGACACCCGGCCTCGAAATCAATCTGGCATGGCTCTACGCGTCCTGCGTGGTCGGCGGCCTGCTGATCGCGGTCTATGGCGTTGCCGTCATGATCTCGCCGCCGCCGCAAGGCGAGCCCCGGCACGGAGGCTGATCATCCATGCTGCTTGCGACCGTTGCCCTCGTTTTCGCCTTGCTGGTGCTGCTCTCGATGCCGATCGTGTTCGCGCTCGGCATCGCCGGCGTCGCCGGCCTGTGGATCGGCGGCTACCCGATGCAACAGCTTTCCTCGGCGCTGGTGTCGGGCTCGCAAAGCTGGGTGCTGCTGGCGATCCCCGCCTTCGTGTTCGCCGGCAACCTGATGGAGCGCTGCGGCATGAGCCACGCGCTGGTGGAGCTGGCGCGCGCGCTGATCGGCTGGGTCAAGGGCGGGCTCGGCATGTCGGTGATCGTGGTGGCGTATTTTTTCTCCGATATCTGCGGGTCGAAGATGGCGGAGGTTTCCGCACTCGGCTCGGCGCTGATGCCGCCTCTGACCAAAGCCGGTTACGACCCCCGCGATTCGGCGTCGCTGATCGCCGCCGGCACCGCGATGGGCATGCTGGTGCCGCCGGCGATCTTCATGATCGTGATCGCGCAGGTCACCAACACCTCGGCGGTGGCGCTGTTCGTCGCCGGCTTCGTTCCGGCTGTGGTCATCATGCTGTGCCTGATGGCGGTGGTCTACATCCGCGCCCGCCAGAACGACTGGCCGGTCGATACCCGCCCGAGCCTGGCGCGGCTCGGCCATGCGGGGCTGCACGCCGCGGTGCCGATGGTGGTGCCATTCGTCATTCTCGGCGGCTTCATCCTCGGCATCATCACCGCGACCGAGGCCGGCGCGGTGGTCGCGGGCTACGCGTTCCTCGCGGCCAAACTTTATTACCGCAATGTCTCCTGGCGCGAGATGGGCAGGATCGCCTATGACAGCGCGATCCTCACCGCGGCAGTGGTGTTCCTGCTCGCGGTCGCCTCGGTCTATCAATATTTGATGGGCGTGAGCGGGGTGCCGCAACTGCTGGGTCAGGTGCTTGGCCCCCTGAAAACCCATCCGTGGCTGTTCCTGATCGGAACCGCGGTCATGAGCTGCCTGTTCGGCATGGTGCTGGAGGGCCTGCCCGCCGCGGTGGTGCTGATCCCCGTGGTGTTTCCGATCGCCGAGGCGATGGGCATCGACCCCATCCACTTCAACATCGTGCAGACCGCAGCCGTCGGCATCGGCCTGTTCCTGCCGCCGATGGGAGTGGGCTTGTTGATGGCGTTGCGCTTCGCCCATCTCAGCGTCGGCGAGCACTTCCGCACCTATGTGCCGTACATGCTGGCGCTGTTCGCAGGCCTGCTGCTGATCATCTGCATCCCCGCGATCAGCCTGACGCTGCCGCGGCTGGCAGGGCTGATCAGGTAGGGCGCAGGCGGATAACCTTGCCTCACGCCCTTACGCGCCGGCCGTGGCGTTTCTTGATGCAGTCGGCGCGTACAAAATGCGCAATGGCATCCATTGTGCATTGCGCATAACGCCAGCGGCGGTGTGCAATCTACAACGGCGACATTGTGGCAGAGGCGTCGATGTTCAAAGCGTGTTGCGTCGGCCCCGAAATCTGCCACACTCCCGTCCGCCGGAACTTACGGGGGTAAAAAATGTCGAACAGGTTTACGCAGTACATTCTGATCGCGATGGCGCTCGGCATCGTGATGGGGGCGCTGATTTTCAATTATCTGCCCGACATCCGGGCCGATATCGCCGCAGACGTAAACCTGATCGCGATGCTGTTCCTGCGCCTGATCAAGATGATCATCGCGCCTCTGGTGTTTGCAACCCTGGTCGGCGGCATCGCCCATATGGGCAGCGGCGCCAAGCTCGGCCGTATCTTCGCCAAGACCATGGGCTGGTTCGTCTCGGCCTCCTTCGTCTCGCTGCTGCTTGGCCTGGTCATGGTCAATCTGCTGCAGCCGGGCGCGAACTTCCCGGGCACGCTGCCGGACAAGGCGCAATCGACGGGCCTGCCGGTGTCGGCGTTCTCGATCGAGAAGTTCCTGACCCATCTGATTCCGACTTCGATCGCGGACGCGATGGCGCAGAACGAAATCCTGCAGATCGTGGTGTTTGCGGTGTTCTTCTCGGTGGCGCTCGGCGCCATGCCGGAGCGCTCCAAGCAGATGCTGGCGCTGATCGACGACCTCGGCCACATCATGCTCAAGGTGACGGGCTATGTGATGCTGTTTGCGCCGATCGCGGTGTGGGCGGCGATTACGGCAACGGTGGCCAAGAACGGCCTGCTGGTGCTGTGGAAGCTGGTGGTGTTCATGGGCGGCTTCTATCTCTCGCTGATGATCCTGTGGGGCATCCTCGTTATCGTCGGCTTCCTCGTCATCGGGCCCAGATACAGCCATCTGCTGCGGCTGATCCGCGAGCCGCTGATGATCGCGTTCTCCACCGCGAGTTCGGAGGCCGCGTACCCGAAGACGCTGGAAGGGCTGAATCGGTTCGGCGCCTCGGCGCGAATCTCGAGTTTCGTGCTGCCGCTCGGCTATTCCTTCAATCTCGACGGCACCATGATGTACTGCACCTTCGCCAGTATCTTCATCGCGCAGACCTATCATATCGAAATGTCGCTCGGCACCCAGTTCGCGATGCTGGCGACGCTGATGATCACCTCGAAAGGTGTCGCCGGCGTTCCCCGCGCCTCGCTGGTGGTGATCGCCTCGACGCTCGGCCAGTTCGGCATTCCCGAGGCCGGGCTGTTGATGATCATGGGCATCGATACCTTCCTCGACATGGGACGCAGCGCCACCAATGTGATCGGCAACTCGCTCGCCACCTCGGTGGTGGCGAAGTGGGAGGGCGAACTCGCCCCCGAGCACGCGCTCGGCTCCGACGATGTGGTGCCGCCGGACATGATCCCCGGCGAAATTCCCGCGATGGCCGGCCATTGATGGGAGCGATCGATGCGCCATACCTTGGGAAGACCGATCGGGGCCGGCGGCCTGTTGCTGGCAGCGTTGCTGCTGACGACGGCCGCAGCCGCCCAGACCGGCGGCGGCGAAGGGCTTAGCCCGACGCTCGCCAGGATCAAGAGCGGCCACGTCGTGCATCTCGGCTATCGCGAGAGCTCGCCACCATTCTCGTTCCTCGATCAGGCCAACCGGCCGATCGGCTACAGCCTCGAACTCTGCGAAGCCATCGTCGAGGAGATCGGCGTCGAGGTCGACGACCCCGGCCTCAAAATCGAATACGTCAAGGTCACCTCGGACGACCGCATTCCCGCGGTCGTGCAGGGCAAGATCGACCTCGAATGCGGCTCGACCACGGCCAATGCCGAGCGCGCCAAACAGGTAGCGTTTTCGCCGCTGATGTTCGTGGCCGGCACCAAACTGATGGTGCCGAAGGCCTCGACCATCGCCGCGCCTGGAGACCTCAAGGGCAAGACCGTGGTGGTGACCAAAGGCACCACCAACGAGCAGGCGATGCATAATGTCGACAAGAAGTTCGCGCTCGGCCTCAACATCGTGGTCTCGCCCGATCACGAGCAGTCCTACCAGATGCTGGCCGACGGCAAGGCGGATGCGTTTGCCACCGACGATATCCTGCTCTACGGCCTGATCGCGCGGCACAAGTCGCAGGACAAGTTTCGCGTCGCTGGCGATTATCTGTCCTACGATCCCTACGGCATCATGTATCCGAAAGGCGAACCGCAACTGGCTGCGGTGGTGGACCGCACCTTCCGCAAGCTCGGCTCCAACCGCGATCTGATCCCGCTCTACAACAAGTGGTTCGTTTCCCGCCTGCCCACCGGCGAGAAACTCAATGTCGCGATCTCGCCGCAGCTTGAGGACGCCTTCAAGGCGCTCGACGACACCGAAGGCGCGAGCAACTAATTGGCGATGACCTCTCCTGCGTCGTCCCCGCGCAGGCGGGGACCCATAACCACCGATGTTGCTTGTTACACTCGGCGGTGGCTACAGCTTTCACAAAAATGTCCATCGGTGGTTATGGGTCCCGGCTCAAGGCCGGGACGACGGGCAGATCATCGCTCGACGATCCGCTGCAACTCTCGTGCGCTCAATATTTCAGGGCTTGATGCCGAGCGCGGATTTGGTCGCGGTGAGGGAGTTGCTGAACGCGGCCTTGGTCTGGCCGAGCAGGGTGCCGGCTTCGTAGGTCGGACCCGCCGTAAAGCCGGTCTTCGGTTTGACGCCGACCGCGGTCTGGACCTTGGCCAGCGTGCTGGCGAAGCTGGTGGTGGCCGCGCTCGCGGCCTTGTTCAACTCGGTGAAGGGCTTTGCGATCATCGCGGTTGCGGACGAGGTCACGGATGATAGGTCGGTCATGCGATGCTCCCGATTTGGCGGAAGAGCATCGATCGGTCATGGTTAACGACCCGTTAACGGGCGACAGCCGGCAGCTTCGGAAAGATCAATCGAAGACCTTGTCCAGCGCGGCGCTATAGGCGGCATAGACCAGATCGGGATGCAGTTTGCTCAGAGCTTCCATCATGACCCCTGAATTGATTTCGAGAATCCGCCAGGCGCCATCGACCTGAACCACGTCAACCGATCCGAATCGCATGCCGATGGCGTTGGCGGCTTTGATCGCGATTGCGGTGCAGGCTTCCCGCACCTCGCCCTGCTCCAGCACCATCGGCTGCGCGCCCGAATCGAGGTTATGGCGCCAGTTCAGCACACGCCGCCCGCCCGCGGGCAGGATGGTGTCGAGTTCTTCCTTGTCGAGCGTAGCAACCATGCCCGGCAACACGCTCGATCGCCGTTCGGGCGGGGTTGCCGCCAGCGCCAGCTCGAGCAGCGAGTGTTTGCCGTCGCCGATAATCGATGGCCGGTTCTTGCTGTAGACGACCAGCGGACGGTCATCGATCAGGACCACCCGGACCTCGTCGTCGATGTCGACGAAAGGCGAAATGGCAAGGCTCAAATGCGACGCAAAGATCCTGTTGACCGCAAGTTCGAGCCGCGGCTTGCTCGACACCATGAAAACCGATCTGCCAGTGGTGCCTTCATTGGGCTTGACCACGATTCCCCTGGCATGCCGATCGAGCAGACCAAGCATGGCTTCCCACGTTCCCAGCGCGGGAACGTACTCATTCAGTTCCGGACTGAGGAACAGCGTGTGCGGAATGCAGGGCACGCCGGAAATCTCAAGAACCTCTGCGGTCGCTGCCTTGTCGTTCGCCAGCCGATGCGCCACCGCGCCGTTCAATCCGAGATCGTATCCGAATGCGATGTAACGCTTCGATCCGCGCCGCATCACGATCAGCCAGCCCTCCGACCTGATCTCGAATTCTATGCCGCGACCGGCGCAATATCGCCGGAGCGCATCGACGAATATTCGCTGGCTGTTGAGCATGCTGACCTGTCGGCGTGTCGCAGATTTGACGTTGTCGCTGCGGCGGCTAGCAGCATTTCGGTATAACCCGAAAAGCCGCCAGGGAACATTGCCGTGCGGCGGGCGCATGCAATTAACTGCCGCACCGACGCCGATTTCAGCAAGTTAATTGCGCCCCGAAATCGGTTTTGCGAAGCTTGCGATTTTGCGCCCTGGCTGTGCGTCAGCGCAGGTTGACTCTGCGCCGAACTGGGGTAGTTCACGGCGTGAGATCGTCAACATTTGCAGGGGTTTCTGCCTCTTTCCTGGCCGGACAATTGTTTTGTCCTGCTGCAGGCCGTCAGGGTAAACCAAAACACATGAGCGCATTCCACAGAGAGAAAGTTCTTTCCGTCCGGCACTGGACCGACAATCTTTTCAGTTTCACCGCGACCCGCAATTCCGGCTTTCGATTCCAGAACGGCCAGTTCGCGATGATCGGGCTGGAGGTCGACGGCCGTCCGCTGACGCGCGCCTACAGCATGGCGAGCGCCAATCACGAGGAAGCGCTGGAATTCTTCTCGATCAAGGTCGCCGACGGGCCGCTGACCTCGCGGCTGCAGAAGATCAGGGAGGGCGACACCATCCTGGTCGGGCGCAAGGCCACCGGCACGCTGGTTGCCGACAACCTGATCCCGGGCCAGCGTCTGCTGTTGCTGTCGACCGGCACCGGTCTCGCGCCCTTCGCGAGCCTGATCAAGGATCCGGAAGTCTACGAGCGCTTTGAAAGTATCGTGCTGGTTCACGGCTGCCGCCAGGTCTCCGAACTCGCCTATGGCGAGGAGCTGGTGGCGAGGCTGCGCGACGACGAGTTGTTCGGGCCGCTGCTCGCCGGCAAGCTCAGCTATTATCCGACCGTGACCCGCGAGCCGTTCCGCAACCGCGGCCGCATCACCGATCTGATCACGTCGCAACAATTGTTCGACGACATCGCCCAGCCGCCCCTCGACATCGCGACCGACCGCATCATGATGTGCGGCAGCCCCGCCATGCTCGAGGAACTGCGGGCAATGTTCGAGACGCGCGGCTTCCGCGAAGGCAGCCACAGCGAGCCCGGCCATTTTGTGATCGAGAAGGCGTTCGTGGAACGGTGAACTGTTTGTCGTCCCGGCCTTGAGCACCGCTGCACATTTTAGCGAAAGCTGTGGCCGCCGCCGAGTGCAACAACAATCATCGGTGTTTAGAGGCAGGCGTCCGTGGAGCGTAAGGCGCACTCCTCCAGCCCGTCTTTCCGGGGCGCGCGTTAGCGCGAACCCGGAAGCCCGAAATTGGCTTGCGTTGCCTCAACAACATCGAGATTCCCCGTTGTGCAATCGCACATCTGCGGTTCGCGCTGTCGCGCGCCCCGAAATGGCAATAAGCCCCCAACAACCATTGTTGATGGCGCAGCCCCGTTTTCCGCTGCTATAAACCGGCCGAACGTCGCGTGAGCCTTAACCAGCGCGGCGGCTAAGGGGAGCGCCAGAGGTCTTGTCCGTATCCAACCAGGCCGACCCAACCAGGACGGCCCTCGTATTCGCCGGCGGCGGCAGCTTCGGCGCCATTCAGGTGGGCATGCTGCATTCGCTCGCCGCGCACGGAATTTCCGCCGACATGGTGGTCGGCTCCAGCGTCGGCGCCATCAACGGGGCCTATTATGCCGGCGACCCCACGCTCAAGGGCGTGCTGGAGCTGGAAACCATCTGGCGCGGATTGACGCGGCACGACGTCTTCCCGATCACCTGGCGGACGCTGCTGGGATTTCTGTGGCGGCGGGACTTTCTGATTCCCCACGACGGCATTCAGAAGCTGATCGACGATCATTTGCCGTTTCGCAATCTGGAGGACGCGAAACTCCCGCTCCACATCGTCGCCACCGACATCGTCACCGGCGACAGCGTCGTGCTGTCGGAGGGCTCGGCGGCGCAGGCCGTCATCGCCTCGACCGCGATTCCCGGAGCCTTCGCGCCGGTTCGCTACAAGGATTTCTATCTGTCCGACGGGGCGATTTCCTCCAACACGCCGATCAAGGTCGCGGTCGAAAAGGGCGCGAACCGCCTGATCATCCTGCCGACCGGCTACGCCTGCGCCACCAACACGCCGCCGATCGGCGCGGTCGCCAATGCGCTGCATGCGCTGACGCTGCTGATCGCGCGGCAATTGGTCAGCGAACTGGAGGATCTCTCCGGCGACATCGAATATTTCGTGGTGCCGCCACTGTGCCCGCTGGTCGGATCGCCCTATGACTTCTCGCGCAGCGCCGATCATATCCAGCGCGCCATCGAGAGCACCGACAAGTGGCTGGCGCAAGGCGGCCTCGAGCACAGCGGAATTCCCGACGAGATGCGCCCGCACAATCACTGAGCCGTAGCGGGACAGCTTACGTTGCACTGCAAAACCCTGCGATCGCTGGGCGTGCCGCCGATCACGCGGACGGATTGATCCGGCACCGGGAATTTAGGTAGCCTCGCCGCCGCCGCCGGAGCTGTCATATCCGTGACCTCTAACGTCTTATATCGTGTACAGGATTGTCCTGATTTGGATTAGGCTAATGGCCTGAAATAATAAAAACGTAGAATTTGCCAGAGGGGTTCCATGGAAACGCTTATGCTTCCGTTCTCGCCGCGCTTCATCGTGCTGACGATCTGCGCTGTCGTCACGGCTTCGCTGCTCGGCATCGGGATCGCCGACCACAAGGCCTTCGACCTGGTCCTGGTCCCGATGGTCATCTTCGGGGCACTGACGGTACTCGGCATTCGCGATCTCACGCAGAAGAGCCATGCGGTGTTGCGCAACTATCCGATCGCGGCGCATCTGCGCTTCCTGCTGGAAGAGATCAGGCCGGAGATGCGGCAGTATTTCTTCGAGAGCGAGAAGGACGGCATGCCGTTTTCCCGCGACACCCGCGCCGTGATCTATCAGCGCGCCAAGATGGTGCTCGACAAGCGGCCGTTCGGCACCCAGGAAGACGTCTATCGCGAAGGCTATGAATGGATCCACCATTCGGTGGCGCCAAAGCCTCATGCCGACGAGAAATTCCGCGTCACCATTGGCGGTCCGGACTGTGCCAGGCCGTATTCGGCGTCGGTGTTCAATATCTCGGCGATGAGCTTTGGCGCGCTCAGTCCCAACGCGGTGCGCTCACTCAACGCCGGCGCCAAACAGGGCGGCTTTGCCCACGACACCGGCGAGGGCGGCTTCAGTCCCTATCATCGCGAGAACGGCGGCGACATCATCTGGGAGATCGGCTCCGGATATTTCGGCTGCCGCAACCGCGACGGCAGCTTCAATCCGGATGAATTCGCCCGCGTCGCAGCCGACGACCAGATCAAGATGGTCGAACTCAAAATCAGCCAGGGCGCCAAGCCCGGACATGGCGGCGTGCTGCCGGCGGCCAAGGTTTCCGAGGAGATCTCCAGGATCAGGGGCGTCGCCATGGACGAGGACTGTATCTCGCCGGCGACCCACCGCGCGTTTTCAACGCCGCTGGAAATGATGGCCTTCATCGGCGAGATGCGGCGGCTGTCCGGCGGCAAGCCCGCGGGGTTCAAGCTTTGCATCGGCCATCCCTGGGAATTCCTGGCGATCTGCAAGGCGATGCTGCAGACCGGAATCTACCCCGATTTCATCGTGGTCGACGGCAATGAAGGCGGCACGGGTGCTGCGCCGCTTGAATTCATGGACCACATGGGCATGCCGATGCGCGAGGGCGTCAACTTCGTCCATAACGCGCTGGTCGGGATCAACGCCCGCGATCGCATCCGCATCGGCGCCTCCGGCAAGATCGCGACTGCCTTCGACATGGCGCGCGCGATGGCGATCGGCGCCGACTGGTGCAATTCGGCGCGCGGCTTCATGTTTGCGCTCGGCTGCATCCAGTCGCTCTCCTGCCATACCGATCGATGCCCGACCGGCGTCACCACGCAGGATCCCACCCGCAACCGCGCGCTGGTGGTGCCGCACAAGACCGTGCGCGTCTTCAATTATCACCACGCCACCCTGCACGCGCTGGCGGAGCTGCTCGGCGCCGCCGGGCTGAAGCATCCGCAGGATTTGCGGACGATCCATTTCTCGCAGCGCACCTCCACCACCGAAGTGCGGTCGTTCGCAAAGCTCTATCCAGCGCTTCGTCCGGGCGAGTTGGTCGACGGCACCAGCGATCCCCGCTTCCGCGAGGCTTGGGCGCTGGCGCAAGCCGACACCTTTGCGGCGGCGGGGTGAGGAAGCGACTACGATCTGCCAATTTACGTCGTCCCGGCGAACGCCGGGATCCATAACCACAGCTTTTGATTGTCGAAAAAAACCGTCAGCCCTCGGTGCTAAAATGCGCCGCCGCGGCGTATGGGTCCCGGCTCAAGGCCGGGACGACAAAGAAATTCAATGCGGGTTCTCCAGGCTGAACTGCTCCGACTGCTCGTCATAGGCGAACAGCTCGGCATAGCGCGCCCACGAGACGATGGTTTTGAGCGTCTCGTCGGCCTGGTCCTCCGCCATATAGTCCTCGAGCTCGTTGCGGAAGCGCGCCGCCGGCGCGGTGTGGGACGGCCGCTCGTCCAGTACGCGGCGGATCAGGCCCATGACCGGAACATAATTTATCAGATGTTCGGCGAACAGCTTTTTGCGCGCATCTGTTGCGAGGTGGGCGAAGCGCAGGCCGGCATCGGTCAGCATCAGGTCGCCCTCGCTCACTTGCGCGAACCGCAACAGTTGCAACGATTCGGCAAAGTGGAAGATCTCGTCCGCCTCGAGCTGCAGGCTGCCCGCAAGAACCGGCAAATCGGCGTGCCCGTCATAGGGCGGCGCGGCGAGCGTCTCGATCAGGCCTGAAAGCACGTTGGAGGAGACATGCCTGAGCACCATGCCGACGCCGGTGCCGAGAATGCCCTCGATTGTCGGCGTTCTCGCTTCCGCGCGTTGGGTCATGCGGGCGTAGATGCTGTCGACCAGCTGCCGGAAGGTCGGATCGAGGCGGTTGCGCGGATGCGGCAGGTCGACCTTGATCTCGGCGGCGACGCGGCCGGGATTGGACGAGAACACCAGGATGCGATCGCACATCAAGACCGCTTCCTCGATGTTGTGCGTCACCATCAACACCGACCTGATCGGCAGCCGGCCTTCGATCCAGAGATCGATCAGGTCGGTACGCAGCGTCTCGGCCGTCAGGACGTCGAGCGCCGAAAACGGCTCATCCATCAGCAGCAGGTCCGGATGCACCACCAGCGCCCGGGCAAAGCCGACGCGCTGGCGCATGCCGCCGGACAGTTCCTTCGGGTAGGCGGATTCGAAGCCGTCGAGGCCGATCAGGTCGATCGCCGCCAGCGCCCGCGTGCGGCGTTCGGTCGCCTCGATCCCGAGCGCCTCCAGGCCCAGTTCGACGTTCTGCAATACGGTCAGCCAGGGAAACAGTGCGAACGACTGGAATACCATGGAGACGCCATTGGGCGGGCCCTTGATGGTCTCGCCACGGCATTTGGCGTCGCCCGAGGAGGGCGCAATCAGGCCGGCGATGATGCGCAACAGCGTCGACTTGCCCGATCCGGATCGGCCGAGCAGGCCGACGATCTCGCCGGCGCGGATCGTCAGGTCGACGTTTTCCAGCACCAGCAGATCCTCGCCGCTGCCCTTCGGAAACGACCGGCAGACACCGCGGATATCGAGCAGGGTGGCCTGTTTGACTTGATCGAGCATGGGTTTCTCCTGATCAGCCGAGACGAAGGCGGCGCTCGCCGAAGGCGTAGAGCGGACGCCACAGCAGCCGGTTGAACAGCGTCACCAGAATACACATGATGGCGATGCCGAGCACGACCCGCGGGAAGTCGCCGGCTTGCGTCGCGATCGCAATATAGGCGCCAAGACCCGTGGCCGTCAGATGGGTGTCGCCCCAGCTTGCCACTTCCGCGACGATCGAGGCATTCCACGATCCGCCCGATGCGGTGATGGCGCCGGTGACGTAATAGGGGAAGATGCCGGGCAGGATGACCTTGATCCACCACCGCCATCCCCGGAGATGAAAGCTGCCGGCGGCCTCGCGCAGGTCGGTTGGAAAGGCGCTGGCGCCCGCGATCACATTGAACAGGATGTACCACTGCGTCCCCAGGATCATCAGCGGGCTGAGCCAGACATTGGGGTCGAGGCCGTAGCGCACGATCACCAGCACGAATACCGGGAAGGCCAGGTTGGCCGGAAACGCCGCCAGAAACTGCGCCAAAGGCTGTATCCGCTCGGCGAGTTTCGGCCGAAGCCCGATCCAGACCCCGATCGGCACCCAGATCAGGGTCGCGAGTGCGATCAGCACGATCACCCGCAACAGCGTAATGAGGCCGTAGCCGAGGGCGCTTAAAATGTCCGACGGGCCAAGTGTCGCCGAGAGATAGGCATAGGCTCTCCAGCCGCAATAGCCGGTGACCGCCAGGACGAAGGCAAGCCAGAGCGCATCGACCAGGCGCGACGGCTCGCCACCTCCCGCTGGCATTCTCAAGGCAGCCGGGATCACGATGTGCAGGTTTGAAATGGCCTTTTTGATCGCGGCGAACGGAACGATGACGGCGCGCAACGCCCGCGTACGGCGGAACAGATCGAGCATCCAGGAGGTCGGTACGGTGGCCGATGCCGTTTGCTCGAAACGGAATTTGTCGGCCCATGCCACCACAGGGCGAAACAGCAGCTGGTCATAGGCGATGATGACCAGCAGCATGGTCAGGATCGCGTAGCCGATTGCGGGCAGGTTCTGCTTTTGAATGGCGAGATCGACATAGGAGCCGATCCCCGGCAGCGTCACCGTGGTGTTGCCGACCGTGATCGCCTCCGAGGCCACCACAAAGAACCAGCCGCCGGACATCGACATCATCGTATTCCAGATCAGGCCCGGCATCGCGAAGGGAACGTCGAGTCGCCAGAACCGTTGCCAGCCGCTGAGGTGGAAGCTAAGCGAAGCCTCTTCGAGGTCCTTCGGCACGTTGCGGATCGACTGGTACATGGAAAAGGTCATGTTCCAGGCCTGACTGGTGAAGATCGCGAACACGCAGGCGAGTTCGGCGCCGAACACGCGGCCCGGAAACAGGTTCAGAAAGAACACGACGGTGAAGGTCAGGAAACCGAGAATCGGCACCGATTGCAGGATATCGAGCAGCGGGATCAGCACCATCTCGGCGCGCCGGCTCTTGGCGGCCAGTGCGGCATAGATGAAGGTGAAGACGATCGAGCAGACGATCGCCAGCAGCATCCGCATGGTGGTGCGCAGCGCATAGAACGGCAGGTTGGCCGGGTCGAGCGATACCGGGGCGACATCGAGCGCCGACAGTGGAAGCGTGGTCTGCTCGCCGCCATAGACGATCAGCACCATGGCGCCGATCACGACAACCAGCGCCACCGCGTCCCAGATGTTGGGCCGCAGCGCCTGCCCCAGCGCCGGTGCACGAATATCCAGAAGGGTCATTCAAGCCGCCTTGTTCAGAACTCGCCGTGCAAACGGCCCGAGAAAATCGAGACCGGCCCACGGTCGGCGTTATAGGCGGGATTTGTGATCAGTTGATAGTCGGCGGTGACGGTGAAGTGCTTGTCGATTGCGTAGGCGTAGTAGGTCTCGAGGATCTGTTCGGGGCGGTAGTTGAGTCGGCCGTCGCCGATCAACAGGCCAATGCCGCCGGCCGCGAGGAAATCGCGGTGGGCTATCGAGAGGCCGTTGATGGCGCCGCCGAGCCCGATGGTATCGCTTGGGCGCCCCCAATAGCTGCCCTTGATGGAAAGGCCGCCCGACAGGCTGCGGTCGATATCGGTAAACGACAGGATTTCGTTCTG
>Ga0302320_10003755_pt1 | contig 34958 bp, 26 predicted proteins | sample Bog_T0_3_FD_202130 | JGI IMG/M metagenome (GOLD analysis project Ga0302320, IMG submission 202130) | Peat permafrost microbial communities from Stordalen Mire near Abisko, Sweden - Bog_T0_3 | ecosystem: Environmental > Terrestrial > Soil > Wetlands > Peat | place: Sweden: Abisko, Stordalen Mire...
GGAAAAACCGCTGTTCGTCCGCCCGGTTCCGCCACCTCCCGCGCGGCCGGCATTTTTCGCGCATCCGCGATTGCGCCGGGCCAATGCGATCACTCAATTCACCATCGCCGCCGCGCTCGAAGCGCTGGGGGAAATGGTTTCCCGGGTGCAAAGCGGCACTGCGCGGCTGGGCATCATCGTGTGCGTGATGGCCGGCAGTGTGAATTATTCGCGCCGGTTTTATGAGGAGGTTATAAAGGACCCGGCGACGGCCAGTCCGTTGATTTTTCCGGAGACCGTTTTCAACGCATCGGCCAGCCATCTGGCCGCCTTTCTCGGCTCGAATTCCATGGGCTACACGCTCGTCGGCGACGACGGGACTTTTTTGCAGGGTCTCGCGCTCGCCGCCCAGTGGCTCGCGGACGACACAGTGGACGCTTGCCTGGTGATCGGCGCGGAGGAAACCGACTGGCTCGTGGCTGACGCCATAAGGTTGTTTCATCCCAACGTGGTTCATAGCGCGGGTGCGGGCGCAATTTTATTGAAGAAGAATTCCGGCGCCATCGCCGAACTGGCTGCCGTCACCGATTCGTTTCCGTTCACGCAATTTCAAACCCGGGCCGCCGCGGCGCGCCGGATGCGGGCCCAGCTTCCGCCGGACGCGAAGAGTGAATTGCTCTGCACCAGCACGCAACAACTGCCGCGCCTCGACGCGGCCGAGAGCCAGGCGTGGCGCGATTGGCCGGGCGTCCGGGTGTCACCACGCGCAATTCTGGGAGAGGCATTTCAGGCGGCCACCGCGTGGCAGTGCGTTACCGCGTGCGACGGGATCCGGCACAATAAATTTGCCGGCGCGAATGTCAGCGTGGTTGGCGCCAATCAACAGGCGATTGGGGCGCGATTTCTAAAACCGGTTTTTTAAGGCAACACATGAAGAACAGGCGGGTTATTTTGATCACGGGCGCGAACGGCGCGTTGGGCCGCGCGACGGCGCAGGCGTTCCTGGACGAGTCACCGGGAAATTTTGTCTGGCTCGGCGTGAACCGCCGGCGCGAACACGCGGAAGTGCTGGCGGCGAAAAATCCAGGCAGTTGCCGGATCATTTCCCTGGATGTGACCAAACCGGATGCCTGGAAATCGGCGGTCGCGGAAATGGTGGCCGCGCATGAGCGGCTCGACGTTTTGGTCAACAACGCGGGGATCCACGACGATGTGCTTTTGGCGCAAATGAAATGGGAATCGTGGCACGAGGTGCTGGCCGTGAATTTGGAGGGGGTTTTTCACGGTTGCCAGGCGGTCATGCCGGTGATGATTGCGCAGCGGAGCGGGCGCATCATCAACCTCGCGTCGGTGAGCGCGCTGCTGGCGCCGCCGGGGCAGACGAATTACGCGGCGGCCAAGGCGGGCGTGGTGGCGCTGACGCAATCACTGGCCAAGGAAGTCGCGCGCATCGGCATCACGGTCAACGCGATTTGCCCGGGCTATCTGGACACGGAAGCGCTCGCCGGCCTGGACGACGACGCGAGGAAAAGGGCGCTGGCGCAAATTCCGATGCGGCGTTTCGGCCGGCCGGAGGAGGTGGCGGCGGCCATCCGATTTCTGGCTTGCGCCGGGGCCGGTTATATCACAGGCTCCGCGCTCAAAATTGACGGCGGGATCATTTGATTTTTATTTTGCATGAACAAGCCAACGGAACTCAAAGGGCAGATCAAACGGATGCTGGTGGAAAATCTCATGCTTCAAATCAGCGCGGAAGAAATCGGCGATGACCAGCCGCTGTTTGGACCGGGCGGCCTGGGATTGGATTCGGTGGACGCGCTGCAACTCGTCGTCGCGCTGGAAATTAATTACCGCCTGAAACTTGCCGACGTGGAAGCCGCCCGGAAAATAATGCAAACCGTCAGCACCATCGCCGCGGCAATTCAAGAACACCAGTCTCCGCCCAAATAAACCCCGGGTTGCCCGTTTGCCGTGGCGGTTGACGGCGCGCTGGCTTTCTTGCAAAAAAAACGGCGCCGGTTCATGGAGTTGTTGCGGCTTGCGTGGCCAGGCCGACCTTGGTGATGTCCAACTGCTGAAGCACGTCCAGCACGTTGACCATGTTCTGGTAATCCACGTCATCCGCGCCCTTGACGACGACGCTCAAATCTGAATTGTCGGATTTGAGCTGTTGCAACTTGTCTTTGAGCGCGGCGACGGTGACCATTTCATCGTTCAAGTAGGTCTGCCCCTTCGCGTCCACGGCGATGTTGGTGATTTTGGGTTTGTCCGTTGGTGGCGGCGGCGTGCCGGACGGCAAATTCATTTCCAGGTTGTTCATCATCTGCGGCGTGGTGATGATGAAAATGACGAGCAGCACGAACACCAGGTCGAGCAGCGGCGTGATGTTCAATTCGGTGAGCGAACTGTGTTGCGAGCGGGATGTTTTTTTAAGGCTCATGGCAGCACGGGTTCGGTTGCATCCTGAACGACATCGAATTTGATGGTGACTCGCGGGGGGAAATTCGTGGGCGGCGCGGTAGCCATTCTGGTCACGGCGGCGATGGCCGCGCGCACCGAATCATCCCATTTGGCATTTCCCGAATTTTTCTCCCAAACCGGATCGTCGATCTGTCCGTCGCGGCCCACCGAGACTTGCACCTCGGCGACGTAGTTCTCGTCGTCCATGTTGTCAGGCCGGTCCCATTTCGAGAGAAAAGCGTCCCGGAGCGCGTCCTGGTAAATTTCCACCGGATCGGAGCTGCTGATGACCGCCCTGCCGCCTTCAAATACAAACGACGGCAGTTCGGCGGCGGGCGGCGCGACGGTTGGCGGGGCAACCGATGGCGGCGCCTTGACCGTCTCGACCGGCTTGGGCGTTTCAACCGGTTTCGGAGTTTCGACGACCTTCGGCGGTTCTTCCTTGGGCTTGTCCGGTTCCTTCGGCTTTTCCGGCGGTTTGGGTTTCACCAGTGTGACGGCAAGATTTTGCGCTGTTTTGCCTATCCAGCCCTGGCGCGCGGCAAAATAAATCATCACCAGCGCGAGCGCCGTGTGAAAGGCGAATGAAATGAAAAAATTCACCCTCGACGAGTTGCGCTTTTTGCGGGCCTGTGTTTGCGGCAGCATGGATTACATCTTGTCCAGGGTTTCGGTGGCCAGATTCACCTTGGGCACATTGGCGCGCTGGCAGACATCCAGCACGGCGCGGATTTGCCGGTATTTCGTCTTGCCGTCGCCGCGGATGATAACGCTCAAGTCCCGCACGGCCTCGCGCATCTGGATGAGAGTCGCGACCATCTCGTCCGTGGACGTGAATTCCTTTTTGTTCAAATACATTTTGCCGTCGGCCTGCACGGTGATGTAATTGGCCTCGCGCGGCGGGTCCTTCAGCCGCTTGGATGCGTTCGGCAGTTTCAAATCCAGGTCCGTCACCGGCGGGATGGTCGTGATGATGAAAATTACCAGCAGCACGAACGCCAGGTCCAGCAGCGGAGTGATGTTCAACTCCGTCAGCGATTGATGCACTGGCCGCGAACACTTTTTCATGGGTCAGACTTTTCCGGTTCAAAGCGGCGCGGGCGTTTCCTGGGCTTTCAAGGCGTCGGCGATTTGCCCGGCCAGCCGGTCGTTCGCGACACGGATTTCGTCCGCCAGCGGGCGGTGATCCACATAGACGTGCTCAATCTGGTTGGCGTAGCGGCTGGCGAACCCGTCCAGTTCCTGCGTGATGTGCCGGATGGTGGTGACCATGAAGTTGTAGGCGAACATTGCCGGAATGGCCACGAGCAGGCCGGTCACGGTGGCGACCAAAGCCGCTGCGACGCCGGGTGCCATGGCCGTGAGCGTGGCGGCCTTGCTTTCGGCGATGCCAGCGAAGGTGGACATGACGCCCCAGACCGTTCCGAGCAGCCCGATAAACGGCCCGCCCGCCACCGCCGTTGACAGAACAATCATGCCTTTCTCCAGAGAGGTCGCCTCCGCGCCGGCGGCTTCCTCCAATATCACCTTGACCGCCTCAAAAGAAGCCATGCTGATTTTGGTGGAGACCGAGCGCGCCAGGTGGTCGGTGTTCCCGTCCGAAACCAGGAGGTTCAACCTGGGGGCGGCTTGAACCTGCACCGGATTGTTTTTCAATTGATACGCCAGTTCGTCCGCGCCGCGAATATAAAGTTGATACGCCGGCGCCCCGTCAAACTCCTCGCCCTTGCGCTGTATGTCCAGCGGGTCGCGCGTGGAAGTATAAGCGGCGAAAAACTTTTTGGTCGCCTTCCGCGCGATGTTCAACTGGCGGAACTTGGTGATGATGATGGTCCAACTGAACAGCGAGAGCACCAGCAGCACGATGACGGTGATCTTGCCCTCGGTGGTGGCGTTCTGAATGGCATAGACCGCCGCGTTGGCGGCGAACAATGGATGGATGAGCGTGGTCATAAATTCGATTACAGTTTCCAGACTCCGGATGTCAGGTTCCCGGGGCTGCGGTTTGAGTTTCGGACACTTTCTTTGGCGGCAAAATCACCGTCACGCGGCTGACTTTTCGCGCCAAGGCGATTGGTTTGCCCTTCTTATTCTGGTCGTTGGGGTTTTCGTCGGATGATTCGGCGGCCTTGGTGGTTTGATCGTTGGCCAGCCCCGTGCTTGCCGCATTGGCGGCGGTGCCTTGCGTGAAACCTTTTTGCCCCGAAGTTTGGACGCCGGGGCTGATGTTTTGCGAGAGCAGCGAAGCATCAATGCTGCCGCCGCTGCTGGCACTTAAATTACCCACGCTGATGATGATGCCGGAAAGATTGCCGCCGGCGTTGACACTCGCGGTGCCCTCCGACAACACCGTCACGTTCGCGTTGAGCGACGCGTTGATGTCGGCGTTATTACGCGCGAAGACGACGCCATTGATGTCACCGGTCGCATCGAGCTTCACCGTGCTGCCGACGACGCCGGAGCCGCTGGTGTTTATATTGCCGGTGTAAAGGACATTTCCTTGGGCGTCCCGGGAACCGGCTTCGACGGTGACGGTCGCGGCGTCGGAATTCACGCCATTTAACGGCAACTGCACGATCCCCGCCGCGCTGGCCGTTACATTCCCCTGCGGCGCCTCGACGAGGATATTTCCAACGGAATAGGCCGGCTCCGTGGACAACAGATAGCGCGGCGGGAAAGTCATGGCTAGGATGCCGCTCAATGGAATGGTCGGGTTGGCAAATTCCGTGGCTCCGGTCAGCGGGTCCACGTAATACTCATCCACCGTGACCGAGCCGCTGCTGCCGTTGCCCGCGTCCACGTTGCCATGCAGCGACTCCACCGTGACATTGCCGCCGTCGTAAGCAGCGATGCGCGAGCCGGCCACCTCGATGTTGCCGCCGGCAATGACACTCACATCGCTGTCCCCGGTCGTGTAGATGCCGCGGGCGTATTGGTCGTTGCCCGGAACATAGGTCGAGCCCAAAATGACATTGCCGGCCGCGTTCACCGAAATGTTCCCGCCATTCAACGAGGAAATCGTCGTCGCGAACATGTCCAGCGAATCACCATCGGCGTTCACCCCGGTGAGGTCCACATTGATGGCCGCGCCGTGCGGAAGACATCCGGGCAGCGTCGAAACATAATCATTGTGGAGCGCGGGATTGTTCGCCGGCCCCACCGTCTGAATGCCGTGCGTCGAGCCGAGATCGAGCGTGTTCGCGGTAATGTCAAATGTTCCGCCACCGCCCAGAACATAACCGGGGTTGGGCGTCGCGGGTGCGTGCTCGCTTTCACTTTCCAACAACGCCGCCGTTGCCGGATCCAATATGGAAACGGTCTGTAGCACCGGCGATTGGGAACCGTCCGGGTTGGTGGTGAACTCCGGCGCTCCATTCTGATCCACCGCTTGCATGACCAGACTCGTCAGCGCGTTGTAACCATTTTGCCCCAAGACCCCCTTGAGCGTGAGCTTCCCGCTGGCCGGATCATAAAAAAGATTGTTGAACAAATCGGCGTAGGACGCCCCGAACGCCTGATTGAGCAGCGCCAAATCCGGCGCCGCGGCCGCCGTCACACTGTTGTATTCATTCTGGTTCAAAATATTGCCACCGACATAAAGGCCCCCATCCGTGGCTGGATTCAGCAAGCCGCCGTTCTCCATGTTGACCTTTGCCGTTTGTCCGACATTGATGCTCGTCACATCCGTCGGATGCAGATTCTGCCCCTCAAAACTGCAATTGTTCATGTCCCCCACCACGTTGATTTGCGCCGCCTCCGGCACCACCAGATAAAAATTATTCATGTCGCCGGAAATATCCAGCGCCACCGGCGTGGCACTGCTCTGATGCACCGGCACCGCCGCGAAATCCGCCGCGCCGAAGCTGGCCGCCGACAGGTATTGCGAGCTGCCGCTGTCCGACATGATGATATCCGGCACCGTGCTGGACAAATCGCCCGTCAACGCGCCGCCGCCCGTCGTGGAAATCTCCAGACTGCCCGAGGGCGACGGAAACAAAATGACCTCGCCGCCAACTTCCACGCCCCCCGCGCCCGCCGTGATGTCCAGCGTGCCCGGATAAATCGCCGTTGATTTTATCGTTCCGATGGCGTCCGACCGGGGCAAGCTGTTGCCCCAAAGATGCACCTCGTTGCCGGCGTTCAAATCCACATAATCGTCCGGTCCATAATCGAAATAGTGATACAACGACGAACTGCTGTTCAGTGAATTAAGGATGCCATTGGGATTGCGGACCTCCTGCAAATTGATGTCCTGCGCCGCGTTCACCGTCCAGCCGCCGTCAATCAAACTCAATGCCAGCTCATTCGCCGGCGTTCCGGCATCGCCGTTTGGATTCGACAAACTAATTTGTCCGTCCAGCAGATACTGCGGGATGTTCACGCCCGCGTTGATCGTGCCCGTCCCATCGGCCACCACATAATGCCCCACGATGTTGCGCCCGGCGGTGAGCGTCACGTTTCCATTTACGCCGGGCCCGAAAGCGCCGCTGCCCGCGTCACCGGCGGTGTTGTTTCCTGTCGGCAAATAACTGATGATATCCAAACCGGCGGTGATGTTCACATTGCCGCCCGCCGCCGTGCTGATGCCACCGAGACTGAACCCATAAACGGTGTAAAACGACTGGTAAAAAGAGTAGCCGTTGGGATTGGCACCGGCGTTGACGCTGCCCGCCACCGCCGTCACGTTGATGTTGCCGCCACTGGTGGTGACGATGGAACTGGCGCTGCTGGGACTGCTGTCCAATAAAACATTCTGCCCGGCCAGCACCGTGATTGACCCCGTGTCCGTCTGGATGGAGCCGGAATCATTCAAACTGCCGGAGGTTGCCGTCGCGTTGATGTTGCCGCCGCCGGTCGCGCTGACGGAGCCGGAACCGACATCAATGTCCTGCGCCGCCGTCGCGTTGATGTTGCCGCCGCCGATCGTTTCGACGGAACCAAGGCCGAGTTGCGAAAAGATTTGGATGTTGCGTCCCGCCATCAAATTGATGCCACCGGAAGCCGAAGCGAGGGCGAAATTATTGAAATTTTCGTCCTGCAAAGAACCGCCGCCGGTTTCGATATCCTGTCCCGCCGTCAGATTGATGTTCCCGCCGGCGGTTTGAATCGAGCCGCCGTTGAGCAGCCCATCGCCGCCGTTCAAGTAAATGCTGTGATTGATGCCGGGATCGGTATTGCCGGCGGGAACAGGAACAACTTTCAAAGTTGGCGAAGTGAAATCCACGCCGGCAAAAAGACTCACCGACCAATTGTTGGCGTCGGAGATGGCGGAGCCGTCTTGGAAGAAAATGTCATTGCCCGCCTCCAGCGTCAGTTGTCCGCTGGTCACGCCGCCGCTGTTCGCGCCGATGGTCCCGCTTAAATCCCACTGTGTTCCATTAGCCAAGGTGATGTCATGGGTGGCCTGAAGGATGATTTCCGAAACCGTCAAATTCGCAAACGCGCTGTTGACATTCAAATCCAGGGTGCTGCCGGGATTGCTTCCCGCCAGCACCGTGCCGCTGCCCGCGCCGTCGGAGCCGGACGAGTCCAAAATAATATCGTAAGGATCCAAAACCAATTTTCCCGCCGTCCAGCCCGGTTGCGCGCCGGCATCAATGCCGGTATTCAACGACAACACCTCCGGTGCGCTGATTTCGACATTTCCGCCGTTGCCGCCCTGCGCGCCGCCGCGCACTTCAATCCGGCTGCCGGTCGCGTCGCTGAACGTGTTGCCGGATTGCAACGTCACGCTGCCGCCGGAACTGCCGCTGGCCGAACCGTCGCCGTTGGCAAGAATTTGGGAATTCGCGCCGAGATTCAAATTGTCGGCAGCAACCAGTTCAATGACGCCATTTTCGTTGCGAACGGAATTGGCCTGGACGAATCCGTTTTGATTCACGACTTGCGCGTTCACGGAAATGGTTCCGGCGTCGGCGACGAGATGTCCCTCGTTGTCCACCGAGCCTTCGGGCAAAGTCACTTTCATGCTCAAGCCGCGTCCGTCGGGCCGCTCGCTCACCAGCACGTCCTGTCCCGCCGCGATGCCGATGGTTCCGTCCGGCGCGGCGATGTCGCCGAAGTTCGCGACATTTTCGGCGATGAGAAACGCCGGTCCGCCGTGGGCGATGTTGATTTTTCCGTAATTGATGATGCTCGCCGCCGGCGGCGGGCCGTTGAATTCCCACGCGCCGCCATTGTTTTGCGGCAGATTTTGCGCCGTCGAAACGACCAGGCCGGCGGCCTGCACAAAGGAATTCGGCCCGAAATAAAACCCGGACGAATTCATCAGCACCACGACGCCGTTGGCCTGAAGGTTTCCCAGAATCTGCGACGGATTCGCGTTGTTGATGCGGTTCCAGACGATGGATTGCGCGGACGGCTGCTGGAAAATCGTCGTCTCGCCCGCCGCGATGTTGAAACTCTGCCAGTTGAGAAGGGCATTTTGCGAGGCGGTAATGGTGAGCCGCGAACCGTTTTGCGAAGCGGTCGCCGAACCGGATGCGACGGTCAGGCCCGTCGGATTGGCCGGCGCGTGACTCGTCCAAAGTCCAAAGCCCAAAGCCCAAAGCCAAAAAATCCGGCGGGCGAAGCGGCTTTGGACTTTGGACCCCGGATTTTGGACTTTTGCTTTAGTCATTCGGCTTCAAATTTAGGCGACCCGCGCGGGTCGGCACGTTACAAATCAGTGACAATTGGAAATTCATGTTCGTTTAGAATTGGCCTCCGACGCCGAAGTAAATGTGCATGTTGCCGACCGGCGTTTGCGGCGTGGCTGTCAGTGGAAAGGCCATCGTGATCCGTCCGTCCAAATGCGCGCCGATGTTGACGCTGGCGCTCCAGCCCGCGCCCCAGAATTTCTGGCTGCCGTTGCTGCCGGGATGCGGGTCGAGCAAATAAATTTCGCCGTAATCCATGAAAACCGAGCCGCGCAGCCAGCCCGTCTCCTCGCCGTTCTCCTCGCCAAACATGCCGATGTCCACCGGCGGCAATTGCGGCTCGAACATCACGCGCCAGCCTTCATCGCCGTAAGCCTCGCCGTCCATGTAGCCGCGCACGCCCGACGAGCCGCCCATCGCGTATTGTTCATTGCTGAACAACGGACAGTCCGCCCACTGCCCGTCGGCGTGCAATTTCACCGACCAGTCCTTGTAAATTTTTTGCACGCGGTCGGCGTCGGCCTGGACGATGACGTAATGCGCCAGCGCCTTGGACGAATACGCGACCTGCGCGAAATCCGCGTTCTGCGAGAAAATGGACGAAGGATTGAAGTTCACGCTCGTGTTGAACAGGGTTGTCCCGATTTTGTCCGGAACGGCCCCGCTCAACCCGGCGTTCAGCGGCAGATAATTCAGCGATTGGTAGCGCGTTGGCTGCGGCGAGGCGAAATTGGTCGTGATGGTCTCGACGCCGCTGTTTTGATTGGTGTAAGTGAACGTCGTGGTGAAGTTGTTGGTGTTAAAACTCGTCAACTGGTAGAGCTTGAAATCCAGCCCCAAAGTGAACGTGCTGCTCACCTTCTCCACCTGCGGCAACGGCAGGGAAAACCGCCCGCCCAGACCTTCCGTGAGCGTGATATTCTCGCCCGAATCCTGCGACACAATCGTGAACAGTTTGTTCGACGGCGAAGTCACCAGCGTGGCCGGCCCGAATTGCACGCCCGTGTCCGAGGTGGATCGGCTGCCGTAAAGCGTCAACTCCGGACGCCCCGTCGCCGCCGGCAAACTGAACTGGTGCGTGATTTCGTTGTATCCAAAGCTGCCCGGATTGGCATTCACCTCATCCTGAACGGACGCATAACCGCCCAGCGGCAGCCGGTAATAACCGCTGTAATTGGCCACCTGCGGCGCATCGAACGGCACCGCATTATAAGTGTTCCCCTCCTTGAAATTATCAATCGAAAAACTGTATTGCAGCCCCACTTGATGTTCCAAGCCCCACAGATTGTCATATTGCGAGCTGAAATTCGCGCGCAAATCCGGCGTGCCCGGCGTCGCCTCATTGTTCACTTCCAGCCGCGCGTGCCACGGCAGCGTGTCTTTGACATTCAACGTCAGCGCGCTGGTGCCCGGCTCCGGCCCTTTGCCAAGCACGGGATAAATGGACCGGTCGCGGCTCAAGTTCGCCGCGTCCAGTTGACGCTGAAATACCTTCGCGTTCAGCAACAAGTTCGTGCGCAGGCCCGGCAGCGCCCGTATCACGTTGTTGGAACTGAAATAGCGGTTGCCCGCAACATTAATGGCCGCGAGCGGCGCTTCCGTCACCGTCACCCGCACCACGGCGTCGGCCAGCGACTGCTGCGGCAGGCCCACCACCACCGTCATGTAGCCGCGCGCGCGATAAGCCTCCTGCAACGCCCCGGCTGCCGACAAAATCGCGTCAATCGTCACGTTCGTGCCGAACGCGCCGGGCGCATTGGTGAAAATGGCGCCCACCGTCGCCGCCGGCAAAATCGTGTTGCCCTCGACGAGGTAACGGTCGACGCGAAAATGGGAAACGGAATTATTGGCGGCGGAATTGGTTTGCGCGAAAACCGGCAGCCCAAAACCTAAGCCCAAGATCAAAATGTGAACGACGAATGACGAAGCCCGAATGACTGATGAATGACGAAGCGCGAATGACAAATGGCGGAACGGACGGAAAAGCGCCAGTCCGCATTCATCATTCGACATTCGGGTTTTTTTAGTCATTAGGATTTATGGATTAGTCATTTAGATTTTGGAATCAGCCGTTTTCCGGATTCGATCGTGTTCCGCTGCCGCCAGACGCTCGGCGGCACGCCGAAACGCTTCTTGAACATCGCGTTGAACAGGCCCAGATGCCGGTAGCCGCTGTCGTAGGCGACGTTGATGATTTTGGCGTCCGAGTCAGCGAGCAGTTGGCGCGCGCGCTGGAGGCGCAATTCTGTCTGCCGCGTCCGCAGCGGCACGCCGAATTCCTCGCGAAACAGCCGGCTGAAATGCCGCTCGCTGCAATGCAGTTGCCCGGACAGCTCGCCCAGCGTCCGCCCGGACAACTCCGCCTCCAGCATCTGCCCGATCACTTGCCGGAACCGTTCGCGCAGTTTGTTTGCGTGCGCGGCGTCCGCCACCGGCGCGGCGAACAACTGCGACGCCGCGCTGGCCCAAAGTTGCAACAACGAGCAGCGCGTCGCCAGTCCGTTGCCGCGCGACGAGTTGGCGAGATGCGCGAATTTCTGCCCGACGGGTTCCTGCGCGGTGAAGAAGGCGGGCAGCGGAGCGGCGTTGGCCGGCGCAGTCTCCAGCCGGTGCCATTCCGTCACCGTCAGCAGCCCGTTGAGAAATTGCGGCTGCACGGTGAAAAGCTGGAGTTTCAACGGGCCAAGCTGGCTCGCGCGCAACAGCCCGCCGCCATTAAACACCTGCAGCAGGACGTCGCCGGCGTTCAGCGCCCGCACATTTCCGTTTTGGATCGCTCCGCGCTGAAGGCCGTTTTCGTTCCGCGCCGGAAGCCAATAACCGCCGCCTTCGGCCACGCGCGCGACTGTCCAGCCGTGGCCGCCCGGCGACCATTCGCCTGACGGCCTCAAAATAATTTCGTGAAGGATGAGGTGCCGCTCAACTGACATGGAACCGCCAGTTTGAAGGCGTCCGGTTACAGTCGCGTGTCGGTGATGACACGTTTTGGTAACAACGGAATGACGCCCGGCCGGAAACGCGCGGGTCTGAATTGAACTAATTCGCCGCGCCGACAAAATAAAGTTGTCCATCGCCAATGAGGTTCGCGGGCGTTCCGGGCGGCGTGTAAGGCGTGAGCGGAAAAGGCTCGGCCTGCCCGCTGGACACCAGATCAGCCGTGGCAATGCGCGCGGCCTCCAGGTTCCGGCTGGCGACGACCCGCCACGGCTCCGGCGTCGCCTGGGGAGTGGAGCTTGCAGCGCCTGCGGACGGCGGGTTGCCGCTGGAGGAGCTGCCTTGGAAATTGCTGGAATTGCCCGACGCCACGATGGCGTATCCCGCTTGGACGGCGGACGCGGTGGCGGATGCCGGATTATTTTGCGTTGCTGGCAACGTGATGCCTGCCACTGGAACCAGCTGCGGATTATTTTCTGCGGCAGCCATCGGGCCGGCACTCGGTGCGGCGACGACCGGCGCGCTCGATGGCGCAGGCGGCTTGGCCAGGGCGATGGTCTGGACGATGCCGTGATTGTCAATCTTGATCACGCCCGCCCGGTCGTCCACCGCCAGCAATTTGATTTGCCCGTCGCTTTGTCCTTCGCCCAGCAAATAACTTTTTCCTTTTTCCGCCGGCAATTTGAACAGCGCATACTTGCGGTTGAAGACGACCATTATTCCGTTTAATACGATTTCAGGCGGTGAATCGGTGGCGCGGATCTCCGCGGCGGGCGGCGGGGGAACCAGGCCGAAGACGCCGCGCTGAAAGATGACGCGATAGGGATTGGCTTCCGCTTCCGGCCCGGACGCGCTCCGCGCTGCAGGCTCCGCGCCGGAAGCCCGCGCCGCGCCGGCAAAAATCAGGACGCCGAGGGCGAGCGCCGCCAGATTTGGTTTTCCCTTCATTTCGTCGCGCGGTTTTTTTTCCGTTTAACAGAAGGCCGGCGCGGGTGGTTCCACGCCGGCCTTTGGGTGTTCCGAGGTCAGGCCGACATTAGTTCGGAGTAATCGCGCCGCCCACCGAGGAGCGATTGCACTTCATTTCGGAGAGACGGACGGCGGTGACTGGTCCGTAGGTCGCGCTGTTGCCGCCGGCGGCTTCCGCCTGTTGGATGTCGTTGTCAATCTGTGACACGAAGTTCGTATAATATTGAAAGGTGCTGTCCGAGGTGTGGGTGTTCAGCATTTCCATGCATTCATAGCTCCACAGGCTGTATTGGCCCTTGATGATGGGCGTGAAATCAGGTTGCGCCGGAACCAACTGGCTGCCTGGCGTGTAGCCGTTGAACGGCAGGAAACCGTCGTAGGCGATGATGGCGCAATTGCCGCCGCCATTGACCTTCGGCGATCCCGTGCAGGTGGAGCCGGCGACCGTCAAGGCGTCGTTGAGTCCTTCATACCCGATGCATGGGCCGCCGGCGAGCTGATTGGTCAGGGCAATCGCCTCGTTGCCGCCGGAGCTGTATCCGAAGCCGTAAATCGTTCCGCTCAAGTTTTGATTCATAATCGCCCAGGTGTTGGGCGCGGTGGTGTTGAAGCCGTAGAGAATGGGTGTGCCAGTGTAATAAGCGTCGGAGTGGGACACCACGCGGCTGCCCGAATCCTTGTTGCGACCGGTGACATACATAAAGCTCGAGTCGTCACTGGGGTTGCCCGTGAAGTAGGAGAGCTTCAACAGGCCGTTGGCCCACAACGACTGCAATTGATGTCCCGTGACGTTCGTCACGGTTGTCGGCGTGTAATAATTTCTGCAATAGACGAACGGCAGGATGGCAATGTGGGTTTCGGTGACGGCCGCGTTGGCGGCCAGTGTCGAAACCTTGTCCGCGTCCGAGAAGGTGATGGTGGGCACCACGCTCACCGCCGAACCACTCATATTTGAGAAGGTGATGGCGGTGTTGTTCAGCAGGTCTTCCAGTCCTTGAACCGATCCGTTGAAATCTGCATACACCGTTACGGCTTGGCCGCCGTAAAGAGAACTCATCGTTCCTTGCATGGCATAAACGCCCGTGCCGGTGCTGGCAGCGGGGGGATATATTGTGGGACTGCCGCCGTCGAACGCCGCCTTGACGGCGCGGAAAACATTGGCGCGAAATGCGGTGGAGCCGGACAAGTAAATGTTCACCTGCGCATGCAAGGTGCTGGCGGCAAACAGTCCGCCCAGAACGGCCATGGTAAGTATTTTTTTCATTTTTTCTATGGGTTTTTGGTTTTGGTTGGTTGTTAGATTGTCAAAGGTTCAAAGGTTTAGTTTTTGCGGGTGATTCTGCGCCAGCCGGCCAGGCCCATCACTCCCATGCCGAACATGGCCCAAGTCGTCGGCTCTGGCACCGGTGAGGGGTTGAAGGTGAGCGTGCCGCTGTTACTCAACTGAAAGTAGCCGAGGTAGCTGCCGCTGGAGCCGGGAGTCATTTGATAAAGATCCTCCCTCACCACGCCGGAGTTGTCACTGGTGCCGCTGGTGAAAGTTCCCGGCGTGTTCTGCTCAATGTTGTTGTTGCTGCCGAAATTGCCGTTGAAGTTGCCACTGGCCCCGATGCCGACGGTGTAGGAAAGGGCGCCTTCGCCGGCCAGATTGAGCGAACTGGGAACCACGACGGCGGTGGCCGTGTTGTCCGCCGAGGCCGATTCGCCAAAGCTGGAGTAGCTGGCGCCGAAGGCGATGCTCTCAATCTGGGAGCGGGCCAGCGCCTGATTTTGCGAAGATTGCGCCCCCCACGCAGCGGCTTGAATGGTGTTGACCGTCTGCGGCGCCGTCACCCAGAGCGTGTTGGCTGTGCCGGGATAGCCGGGCGCGATGTCACCGAACACGGAAAAATAGAGGTTGTTCAGGGTCAGGCCGGCATCCGTCAATTGCTGGCTGGTGTAGTAGGTTCCGGAAACGGTGATGGGGCTGGTCGCTGCGCTATAAAGAGACGCCGCGCCGATATCCACGATCAAATCGGACGTTCCGCTGGGAGTGCGAAGGCCCAATAACAAATCGCCGTTGTTGTAGTTGAAGGTTTGCGCCGTGGCGTTCAAGCTCCACAGGAAGCCCGCCGCCACCGTTAGAATTGCCAGTTTATATGATTTCATATCGGTCTTTTTGGGGGTGGTTGATTGTTTTGTTCTTCAGAAAATTTCAGCCGCTATTGCGCGGTGATGGTGTAGAGGCGTGAATTGTTGGTGATGACTTCCACCAGCGAATTCGTGAGGCCGTTGCCCGCCAAGCTAGAGCCGATGGCTGGCCAGTTCGTCACCGCCGTGGCCAATCCCGCGCTGTTTGTTCCCCGCAGAGTGTAGGTTCCGCCGGATACCGTGGTGAAGGAAATGGTGTTGGTGGTTCCCTTGTGGACATAAGAAACGATTTGCGGCGCGGTGAGAATCGTCGGCGACGACCCGGCGGTGTAGGTCAGCACGCCACTGGGAGAAAGCTCGAAATAGCCGAGGTAGGTGGCCGGCAGACCGTTGGACGCGGAGAGGAGCTGGTAAAAATCCGCGCGCACGGGCTGGCCCGCCGTGGTGAAACTGGCCGGCGTGCTTTGCTCCACACTCACCCCGCTGGAATCGCCCCAAAAAGCGCCACCCAAATTCCCATTAGCGCCAATCTGAAAGCTGTAAGAGTTGTAAAAACCGCCACTCGAGCTGCCGCCCTCGGGTTCGACAACATAGGTATTGCTGTTGGCGGGACTCGTCCCAAACGGAGAGCCGCCGCTGGCGATATTGGAAGCGTCATCGCCGATGGAATCTATCTGGCTGGCCGCGCTGCCCTGCTGGCTGGAGTTCTTGCACGGCCACGGGACGCTCTGCGTGTTCAAGCTGGCGCGCGGACGGGTCACCCAGATGTTACCGGGCGGCCGCGCGCTCGCCATGGCGGACCAATAAAGATTGTTCGTGCCGGTATGTTTCAACTGCGAGGGGCTGTAGTAATTGGTGATGGTAATTTTCTGGCCGACCACCAGATTGGTGAACACCGAGACCGAACCGCAGTCCACCACCAAGTCATAGGAACCCGAAGCCGGACGAAAACAAACCAGCAGGTCGCCATTTTGCCCGATGCCGTCGTTGTAAGCAAATTGCGCCCGCGCGACCCCGGCTCCGGCGCAGAGTGTCAAAGCCAGAACCAGCTTCCCGAAAAACGGCTTCATTTCGTTCATTTCGGGACAAGATTAGAACAACGCCGCCGCTTCCTACTTGCAGAAACCAGCCAGCCGCACTCACTTTGGTGACGAACCAAAGCGCTCTTTGAAAGCGGCAACGGCCTTGTGTTTGGAATGGCTTTTCAGCCGCACTCGATTGGGTTGCGGCGCCAATTGTGCGCGTGTAACCGAAATGTGACTGAAAAAGTCCGGGAGAATTCACCCGATGCGACTCTAAATTCCAATTTCATCCGGCGCGCGGCGCGAGCAGCCGGGCGCTTTCTTCAATCCAATCGTTGCCGGGGCGCGCGTAGGGCCGGAAAATTTCCGTGTAGCCCTCGCGGTCGTTGTAGTAAAGCGCGCGGTGCAGGCCGAGCGTGCTCGCGTCCGGCGATTCCACCAAGCTGGCGGAATCGCTGGCGCTCATCTGGAACAGCACGCGCATTTCAAATTCGGTCAGGGTCTTGCGCCCGAGAAAACGGTTCACGTTGTTGTAGGTGTCGCACGTGGCGATGAGATGGACGCCGTGCGCCGGACCGTCGCTGATGAGATTTTGCAAAACGGCGGCGGGATTGACCGCAGCGGACTCGCCGGATGAAAAACTGAATTCGTCCTCCTGCCGCAGCTTTTTGAAATTCTGCAGGCCGTGAACCAGCACAAACGTCTCCGGCGCGGCGGTTTTTTCATCGGCGGCGCGGTTTTTCAATTCTTCCGCCAGCCCGCCCATAACTTCAGCCAGACTGCTGTTGCCGGCCTGGACGATTTCGTGCGGTATGGTTTTTATGACACGTTCCAGAAAATCGCGCTCTGGAAATCCGGGCGGCGTGCTGTCGAGCACGACGAAACGCGCCGCGCCTTTGGGATATTGCGCCGCCAGCGATACGAGCGAGACAACCAGAAGAGTCAGTTCGCGCTCCTCGCTCTGGCCGACGATCAAAAGATTGCTGCCGCTTTGACGCTGGAAAACCGCCTCGGTCGGACCTTTGATCGAATTCGGCGCGCCCAGCCAGACGCGCGCCCGCACCGCCGGTTTGTCCGGGACTGTTCGGAGCAGTTCGCCCAAAACCACATTTTCCCGCACATCCGCCGGCGCGTTGCCTTCGAAGACGAACGGCCCCGGAAATTTTTTGTCATCGGCGCGTCCGCGGATTTTTTCCAGATAACCGTCGCGCACTTCCTCCGGCAGCCACACAGCCTGGAACGGGCTGTTGCCTTCAATCGCGCCCGCCGCGTCGTTGTAAATGCCCTCGCCCGGACGCGATAGCAAACGCGGCGCGGGGTTGTCCTGGTCCATGATGAGAAATGCGTCGGCCTCGTTGCACATGAGCGCGATACGGATGACCATCTGGCCGATGGTCGCGCGCGCCAGCGTATAGGCGCCGCCGAGCGTCTGCGAGCCGAGGATGACGTGGATGCCAAACGCGCGGCCCTGCCGGACGATGCGGTCCAGCAGCACCGCCGCGCCCTGCGAAACGCGGTCCTCTTCCGTGAAAAATTCCTGGAACTCGTCAATCATCAGCAAGGTGCGCGGCATCATCTCCTTGCCGCCGGCCTTCTTGTAGCCGGGCACGTCCTGCACGCCGAGCTGCCGGAACAAATCGCCGCGCCGGCGCAATTCATCATCCAGCCGCTGGAGCACGCTCAAGCCGAATGCGCGATCGCTTTCGATGGCGATCACCTTCGCGTGCGGCAGCCGGCGGTTCGCGTAGCATTTGAACTCGACGCCTTTCTTGAAATCCACGAGATAAAATTCAACCTGCTCCGGGCCGCACCAGAGCGCGAGGTTCGTGACGATGATGTGAAACAGCGTGGATTTGCCGGAACCGGTTTTGCCGGCGATGAGCGCGTGCTGGCGCGTGCCGCGGCCGATTTCAAGATATTGCATCTTCGTCGCGCCGGAACGGCCGATGGGCACGCGCAATTCCTCGGCTGTCTCCTCCGACCAGAAATCCGCATCACTCGGCGCAATTTGCTGGAACGGCACCTCGACGCGCGTGGAGCCGCGCCCGCTTTCGCCGACGTCGTGCAGGAATTGCGTCGCAAATTCGGATGACGGCGGCGGGTCAAGCAACAGCCGCACGCCCGGCTCGCGCCAGTCGGCAAGGACGAAATTCTTCTCGCCGCGAACGAGCCGCACGGAATTTTTCCGCATTTCGTCGGGGACAAAATCATTCGGCGGCGCGTTCCGCTGGTCCCATTGAATGAGTGTATAAACGCCGCAACGCGCGCCGTTGGCGGCGATGTTCCGCAGCCGTTTCGCCGCGTTGTCGCTGAAGTTGACCGGAAACGACGCGATGACGAGAAAATGATATTTCTCGGCGATGCTGCCGGCTTGCTTGTTGTATTCCGCAATGGTCGGGTATTCGTTGCGCAAATACATCTGGATGACCTTCTCCATGTGCTCGTTCAGCTCGGCGAGCTTTTCCTCGAACTGCGTCGTCTGCGTCCAGATGCGGCTGTTGATGGTGGCTTCCTCGTAATCCGCCAGGTGCATCAGCGCGGCAAAATTTTGCCCGAGGCCGACCGGATCGAAAATGGTGAAGCTCAACTTGCCCGGCGGCGTGGTGGACAGCAGCCGGAAAATGATGTTGTTGATGGCCGTCACCGCCTCGGTCTCGCCGCCCTTGGTCGTTTCAAAAAGAATCGAGCCTTCGAGCGGATAAGCCAGCGACAGCGGCACGGAAAATTGGGCCGCTCCCAGGCTGGGCAGCGACAGGCGCTGGTCCTTCGGCATCGTTCCGGCCAGCGCGGCCAGGTCCACTTCGAGCCGCGCAAATTTCGCGGCGTTCTTGAACTCCTTCGGCGGCGTCCAGTCCTTCCATTTGGCCGGCTCCCAATCGGGGAAAAGCATTTCCGCTCCGGAGTTTGCGGCGCGGATTTGATCGCAAAGCGGCTGGACGGATTTCTTCCATTCGTTTTCGAGCGCCAGCCATTGCGCCTGAAAATCGGCTTCGCGCCTGGCCATTTTTGCGGCGAACATTTCGGAAATTCTTTTGGCATCCGCCTCGGATTCCTCATGCAACCGGGCGATGGTTGCCGCGTGGTTTTCTTCGATTCGGGCGAGCCGGGCGCGGTGAAGCCGTTCGCATTTTTGATAGGCGCGCTGCGCCTGCTCATCCGAGCTTACCGGCCGCGCGCCGCGCAATTCCATCGCCCCGCGCACGGCGTGACGCCATTCCTGATTCAGATTGCGGACGGCGCTGTCAAATTCAGCCCGAATTCGCACCTGATCCTGCTGGTAACGCAGTTCGGCCTTTTCCGCGGCGGTGTCCAGCGTGCGCCGCGCCTTTGCCAGATCGCCGGCGATGGTTTTCGCGAGCGGCGTTGCCGCGCGGATTCCCCAAATATAAGCCGCCCAGGCAATCACCAGCGCGCCCAGGGCAATTCCCGCCTCCGGTTCGGAAATAACATTTACGCGGAAGCGCGGAAGGACAATAAATGCCGCGACAACCGCCAGCGATAAAATCGTCAGGAGCCAGATGGGAAGGAATTTGAAAATTTTTGGCAGCGGAAACTTTTTGAATTGTTCAACATCGCCGCCGATCTTTTTCTGCAATCGCTGGAACTCCTCGAACAATTTGTTTTCGTCCGGCGAAAGGTCGGGGTCCGGCCATTTGGTGGTTGGGGAAAGCAGCCGCCGGAATTTGCCGCTGCCGCCGAGCGCCGAGCGCGCGGCCAGCGTCAGTCCGTTCAGAACTTCGCCGCCGTGGGCCGCGGCGTGCCGGAAATTTTCCAGCGTCACGACCGTGTTGGCCAGCGCGTCGTCGCGGAGCCTCTCGGCTTCGAGTGTGCTGGCCTGGATTTTGTATTTCGACCGCCCGTGCAGTTCGCCGATTTCGTCCAGCACCTGTTTGCGGACGGCGGCGTGGGCGCGCGCGATGCGGGCCTTGCGGTTGTCGAAGTCGAGCTGGCGCTGGATTTTTCGGGCTTCAAACGCGGCGCATTCCCCGTTGATGCCGGCGGCCAGTTTCTCCGTCCGTTTGACGGTGGCCTCGTCCGACAACCTGGCGGCGGCGGCGGATTGCGCGCGGAAATCACCGTTCAGCTTCTCCTCGCGCGCGGCAAAATCGCGGACGGCGCCTTTCAGCGCGTCCAGCACCGCGAGCATTTCTTTGACGCCCGGATTACTCACAATTTTCGTTCCGCAAAAGCTAAACGAAACCCGTCCGGTGCGCGAGTGTGTTTGTGAGCGCGATCCCGGCGCGCGAAAAGACTTCTGAACCGAAGCGCCTCCCGCTCAAAGGCATGGCGGAGACGCAAAGAACGCGCCGCGGGCGGGACGGCCCGTTTGCGATTTCTCCTTTTCCAGCCGGGCCGGGCCGCCTTTGGCCGGATTTGAAATTTGCAAATTGACCTCGTTCGTTTGCGTGGTTAGGCTTTCCCTCCGTTCCAAACGGTTTTATGCCCAGACACACAATATCAGTTTTGGTGGAAAACAAATTCGGCGTGCTCACCCGCGTCGCCGGCCTGTTCAGCGGCCGCGGCTACAACATTGACACGCTCAATGTCGGCCCGACGCACGACCCGAAGCTTTCGCGCATGACCATCGTCACGCACGGCGACGAGTCCACGCTGGAGCAGATCGTCAAGCAGCTCAACAAGCTGCCCAACGCGATCAGGGTGCAGGATTTTCGCGAGGGCGAATACGTGGACCGCGAGCTGGTGCTCGTGAAGGTCGCGGTGGATTCCAAGTCGCGCGCCGAGGTGATGCAGATCACGGACATTTTCCGCGCCAAAATCGTGGACGTGCAGCCCAAATCGCTCGTCATCGAAATCACCGGCGCTGAGAGCAAGGTGGAGAAATTCATCGGCCTGATGAATTCGTTCGGCGTGCAGGAAATCACCCGCACGGGCAAGGTGGCGCTGCCCCGCAAGTGACCGCCCGACAAAGTTTCATTGTCGCGCCATCCCAGACAACCGGCTTTTGCCTGCGTTTGCAATTGACTGACGGGAGCTGATGCTTAAAATTAACATTTCACTTAAACGAGTTGAAGACATTGAACCAACATACAAACGAGAAAGATTGAATTATGGCAATTATTGATTTTGGCGGAACCAAGGAAAAAGTCATCACGCGCGCGGAATTCCCGATGTCGCGCGCCCGCAAGGTGCTCAAGAACGAGGTCATCGCCATCATCGGCTATGGCGTGCAAGGCCCGGCGCAGGGATTGAACCTGCGCGACAACGGCTTCAACGTCATTGTCGGCCAGGCCAAGGCGTTCCAGCGCGATTGGGACCGCGCCGTGGCCGACGGCTGGATTCCCGGCAAGACGCTGTTCGACATCGAGGAAGCGGTGCAAAAGGGCACCATCATCCAGATGCTTGTTTCGGACGCCGCCCAGCGCACGATCTGGCCGGTCGTGAAGAAAAACCTCAAACCCGGCGCCGCGCTTTATTTCTCGCACGGCTTCTCCATTGCCTACAAAAAACAGACCGGCGTCGTCCCGCCGAAGAACGTGGACGTAATCATGGTCGCGCCGAAGGGTTCCGGCCTGAACGTCCGCCGCAATTTTCTCACCGGCGCGGGCATCAATTCCAGCTTCGCCGTCGAGCAGGACGCCACCGGCCATGCCGAGGAGCGTTGCCTGGCCGTCGGCATCGGCGTCGGCTCCGGCTATCTGTTCCCGACCACGTTCCAGCATGAAGTGTTCAGCGACCTCACCGGCGAACGCGGCGTTTTGATGGGCGCGCTGGCCGGCATCATGGAGGCGCAATACGACGTGCTCCGTGCCCACGGCCACACGCCGAGTGAAGCGTTCAACGAAACCGTCGAGGAATTAACCCAGAGCCTCATCCGGCTCGTGGACGAAAACGGCATGGACTGGATGTATTCCAACTGTTCCGCCACCGCGCAGCGCGGCGCGCTGGATTGGAAACCGAAGTTCAAGAAAGCCACGCTGCCGGTGTTCAAAGACCTTTACCAGCGCGTCAAGACCGGCAAGGAATGCGCCCGCGTGCTTTCCGCCTGCGGCGCTCCGAATTACCAGGCGCAACTGGCGAAGGAACTGGGCGAAATCCACAATTCCGAAATGTGGCAGGCCGGCGCGGCTTCCCGCGCGTTGCGCCCCAAGCAATCCGACAAGGTCATCGCCAAAGGCACCAAGGGCGTCGGCGGTCGCGCCGCGAATTGATCTTCGCGCAAAGGATTCAAAAGCCGCTGGAGCAATCCGGCGGCTTTTGTTATTTGTGGGATAAATTAAACGTCAAAATATGCTCCTCTTTCGCTATTTTGGTTCGCACGCTCTCGAAACCTTGCAAGGCAATCTTCTCAAGGCGGCAACTATCAGTTCTCTGAACGATCCTTTTGAACTTTTATACCGGTTGGCCGGAACGATGACTGTGGCGAAAGCTAAACATCATTTGAAACAGAGAATTAAGACCGATCAGTTTTTTGCAGTGGCGCAATTACACAATCCGGCAATTAAGACAAAAAAAGATTTGAAGAGGTTCGTGGCAGCCAACCGTGACTCGCTTGTAAAAAATTTCGCATCCGGCTATTCGCAACTCAAAGCAGAAAAACTTGTTGGTTCAATGTCTGATCGAAGTCTTCGTGTTGTGTGTTTTTCAGAATCAACCGTTGATCGGTTGGATGAAATTTTAATTTGGTCCCACTATGCTGATAAGCACAAAGGGGCTAGAATCGGATTTGAATTTCCAGATGGCATAACATTCCCATTCAAAGTTGTTCAGGTTGACTATCGGAAAGAAAGAATTGTTCTTAATTTGTCAGAAGATTTGGGGAGCGACCATGTCAAGGTAGCACTTACTGAGATGCTGAAAGTAAAAAGTTTGGCTTGGAAATATGAACGTGAATACCGATTGATTACGTCTCCTAAATTTTGCGTATCTAAACAACTTCAAACTGGCGAGACGGCGGATTTTTTCCCGTTCAAACGGGAATGGGTAAAATGTGTGGATTTTGGTGTTCGGACTGCGTCAAAGGAAATTCAAACAATGCAAGAATTACTTCGTAAAGCATATCCCAACGTTCAGCTTCGCAAGGCAGTTTTTCATCCCTCCGACTATGCTTTGGAATACGAACCCGTTTGAAAATAATTATCCTCCAAGCGAACCCGGATCGCCCACGTCGCCCTTGTTGAAATCCACATATTCCTCGGTCAAATCGGCGGCATACATTACCGCATTGGCTTTGCCGAGATTCAAGTTGATGTGCAAATCAAATTCCTTCGGCACGACGGCGGCGCAGAGCTGTTTGAACGTCGCCTTTGTCGGTTGCCCGCGCTTGAGACTCCAGAGAATCGTTTTTGAATTTGCAGAGCTGTAGCCGATGTCCACCTTTTCTTCGACGATTTTTGCCGGCGAATAACCAAGCGCGTCAATGATGCGGCCCCAATTCGGGTCGCCGCCATGCCAGCTCGTCTTCACCAGCGGGCTGTTCGTCACGGCTCGCGCGGCGGCATCGGCGTCCTGAATCGTCTTCGCGCCGTTCACCCGCACCGTCACGACGCGGTGAACACCCTCGCCGTCGCGCACAATCATTTTGGCGAGTTCGAGGCAGACGTGATTCAATGCGGCTTGAAATGTTCGGCGTTGAATGTTGGATGTTGAATGTTGAATGTTTTTGTTTCCCGCCAGACCGTTGGCCAGCACCAGCACCGTGTCGTTCGTGCTCATGTCGCCGTCCACGGTGATACGATTGAAACTTTGCGCGACAGCTTCCTGCAACGCGGCCTGCAAAACCGTCGCGTCAATTGCAGCATCGGTTGTGATAAAACACAGCATCGTTGCGTGAAGCCCACCATGCGGCAGCACCGCCGGACGCGCGCCGGTCGCGGACATTCCCGGTTGAATCATCCCCGCGCCCTTGCAAATGCCGCCAATGCGGACGGTTTTGCCGCCCAGCTTGAATTCGACCGCGATTTGCTTGGGCCGCGTGTCGCTGGTCATGATGGCTTCGCAGGCTTCATCCCCTTGCGCGGGCGCGTTGCCGAGAATTTGCGCGGCTTCAAGAATTCCGCGTTTCACGTTCGCCATCGGCATGGTGACACCGATGCGCCCGGTCGAGCCGACCAAAACGTGTTCCGCCGGCATATGCAACTGTTTCGCCAGCAGCGCGGTCATTTCACTCGCATCTTTCAAGCCCTGTTTGCCGGTGCAGGCGTTGGCGTTGCCGGAATTGATGACGAGCGCCTGCGCAATACCTTTTTTCACACGCACAACGCATACTTTTACCGGCGCGGCGCAAACCTGGTTGGTCGTGAACATTCCGGCGACGGTCGCCGGGACTTCGGAAACGATCAGCGCGAGGTCGCGCTTTTGTCCCTTGTTCGAGCCTTTGCCGGTGCCGAGGCGTTTGATGTCGCAAAACACGCCGCTGGCCAGGAAGCCCTGCGGCGCCACGATGGAACCCGGAATTTGTTTCATATTCATTTTCATTTGGCCGACCTGCAAAAATCAGTTTTTGATTTTGAATTTTTAATTTTGAGTTGGAAAGACCAGATTGCGAAATCTGAACTGAAAATTATGCACCAATAACTCAAATCTTTTCCGCGTCAATTTCCAGCCGCACCATCCGGACATGAACGCGCCCGGCGTCATCCGGCGGATGTTTGGCGACGTAACGGGTCGTGACGGCGGCGATGAATTCCTTGCGCAGGTTTTCCGGCACGCGCTGGACATAAGGCAACCACGTTGTCCGAACCCACGCGGCGAATCCGTCCGCGCCGGCATAAGTCGCGTCCTTTGGCGCAAGTGTGAGCGTGTTGATTGTGAAGCCGGATTTCGGCAGCCATTTTTCGTAATCCGCCGGGCTGTAAAAAAAATACGGCTTTGGCATCCGGCGGAAAAAATCACGCCAGCGTTTCAGCCGCAATTCCGGGCGCAGCGCGACAAAAACATCCTGCGCGTTCCCCTTGCCGCCGCAGGAAACAATCAGCCGTCCGCCCGGTTTCAAAACCGACGCCATGCCGCACAGAATGGCCTGATGGTCGTCCACCCAATGCAGCGCGGCGTTGGAAAAAATCAAATCGAACTGGCGGCTAAATTTGATTTTCCGCGCGTCCATGACATGAAATTCCAAGTTCTGACATTTTTTCACCGGGAAAGTTTTTTGCGCGAACCCAATCATTTGTGGTGAGGCGTCAATGCCGGTGGCCGAGCCGCGCGGCACGGCGCGGGCGATTTCGGCGGTGATTTTTCCGTCGCCACAACCAACATCGAGAACGTATTCATCACCGCGCAAATCGAGCTTGGCGATGAGTTCGCGCGCCCAGGCGTGCTGCACGGCGGAATTTGCGGCGTAATCGGCGGCATTCCATCGGGTGGGTGAAGCCGGCGGCGGACGCAATTTCAAATCTGAAATTGAAGATTTCAAATTCAAACCAAGCCCGCCGTTTCTGGCCAGCCGCACGCGAGGTTCATGCTTTGCACCGCCTGGCCGCTCGCGCCCTTGACCAGATTGTCCTCGGCGCTCATCACGATAAGCCGGCCGGTGCGCGGGTCGAGCCGCCACGCGAGTTCAATGACGTTTGTGCCGACGACGTTTTTAGTGTCGGGCAACGCCTTGCCTTCGAGCAGCCGGACGAACGGTTTCCCGCCGTAGGCTTTTTTGTAGCACGTGGAAATTTTCTCCGCGTCGGCGGATTTTTCCGGCGCGAGATAAATCGTCGTCAAAATGCCCCGGTTCACCGGAATCAAATGCGGCGTGAACTGGATAATGACGTTCGCGCCAGCCGCGAACGAAAGCTGCTCCTCGATTTCGGACAAATGCCGGTGCTTCGGCACGCCGTAGGGCCGGACGCTTTCGTTGCACTCGCAGAAAAGATAATCAATCTCCGCCTTTCGGCCCGCGCCGCTCACGCCGCTCAACGAATCGGCAATGATGCCGGCAGGTTTCACCAAACCAGCTTTGAGCAGCGGAATGACCGGCAGCAAAATACTCGTCGGGTAGCAGCCCGGCGACGCGATGAGCAGGGATTTTTTGATTTCGTCCCGGTAAATTTCCGGCAAGCCGTAAACAGATTTCTTTAGCAACTCCGGCGCGGGATGATCGTGTGCGTAAAAATCCTTGTAAATCTCTGCGCTTTTGAGCCGGAAATCCGCGCTTAAATCAATCACGACGCAGCCGGCGTTGAGCAGCGGCACGGCGAATTCGGCGGCGACGCCATGCGGCAGCGCGAGAAAAACCACATCAGCCTGCTTTGCGAGCAGTTCCGCATTCGGCTCGACGAAGCGGAGCGTCTTTGATTTTGGGTGGCTGGCGAATTTCGGGAAGACCTGCGCCAGCGTCTGCCCGGCGTTCTGGCGCGAGGTGACGGCGGCCAGTTCCGCATGCGGATGGTGCAGCAGCAGTTTGACAAGCTCCTCGCCGGAGTAACCGGACGCGCCGACAACGGCAATTTTTTTCGATTTCATTTTTAAAATTTTAACCGTGAACCACACGAACCACACGAAAATTTCTTGGACACGGATTTCACGGATAACACAGATTCAATTCGTGAAAATCTGTGTAATCCGTGTCTATCCTGCCAAACAAAAAACCCCGCTGGATTGAACCAGCGGGGCTTGGAAATTTCCAGCGCGATTAACGTTTCGAGAATTGGAACCGTTTGCGCGCGCCCGGCTGGCCGTATTTTTTGCGCTCTTTCATGCGGGGATCGCGCGTGAGCAAACCCCCGGCCTTCAGCGGAGGCCGCAGCGCCACGTCGAATTTCAGCAGCGCGCGGGCGATGCCGTGCCGAACCGCGTCGGCCTGGCCGTTCGGTCCGCCGCCGCTGACGTTAACGCGCACGTCGAATTTTTCCGCCGTGCCGGTGACCGTCAGGGGCATGGTCGCCTGCGACCGCTGGGTTTCGAGCGTGAAATAATTGTCAAACGCGCGGCCGTTGACGGTGATTTTGCCGTTGCCGGACGCGAGGCGAACCCGCGCGATGGCGGTTTTGCGCCGACCGGTGCCGAGAAATTCAACGATTTTCGTTTCAGCCATAAATCAATTTATGCCGCCGCCTTGAGCGCCGCGGGTTGCTGCGCCGCGTGCGGATGCTTCGGGCCTTTGAACACTTTCAATTTTGTGAGCAACACCCGGCCGAGCCGGTTCTTGGGAATCATGCCCTTCACGGCGTGCGTGATGAGATGTTCCGGATTCTTGACGCGCAACCGCTCGACGGTCGTGTATTTTTCGCCGCCCTTCCAGCCGGAATAGGTCATGTATTGCTTGGCGGTCTCCTTTTTGCCGGTGACGCGGACTTTTTCCGCGTTGATGACGACGACAAAATCGCCGGCATCGAGGTGCGGCGTGTAGATCGGCTTGTTTTTGCCGCGCAAAATGTCGGCAACCTGCGCGGCCAGACGGCCCAGCACCGCGCCGTCGGCATCAATCAGATGCCACTTGCGCTCGTCTAAATTCACTTTTGGCAAATGCGTTTTCATTTTTACCCAAACAAAAGGGAGATGAAGTTTATCAGACGCGCAGGCGAAGTCAACAGGCCATTTCAACTTGGAACGATGGGCGGTTTTCCCAAACTTTGCGCCTTCATATTTTTGCGCCTTTGCGCTATTTTTAAAAGTATATGACGACTGACGCCAAAATCCTCACCGCGTTGCGCGCCAATCCCGACGGCGTGTCGGGCGCGGAACTCGCGGAGCAGCTGGGCATCAGCCGCGCGGCGGTCTGGGCGCGCATCGAGGAATTGCGCTCGCTCGATTACGAAATCGAGGCCGAACCGCATTTGGGCTACCGGCTGGTCAGCGCGCCGGACGCGCTGCACGCCGACGATTTGCTCGCGCGCCTCGGCAAAACCAAAGTCATCGGGCGCGACATCCGCGTGTTCGAGCAAACCACTTCCACGAACGACGTGATTGAAAAACTCGCGCGTGACGGCGTGAAGGAAGGCGTCGTCGTTTTCGCCGAATCGCAAACGCTCGGTCGCGGACGGCTCGGCCGCAAATGGATTTCGCCGGAGCGCAAGGGGCTTTGGTTTTCGATTTTGTTACGGCCGGATTTGCGTCCGCAGGAAACCACGCAACTCACCGTCGCTTCGGCCACTGCCTTGCGCCGCGCGATTCAATCGGAAACCGGCTTGAAGCCCGAAATCAAATGGCCGAACGACATTTTGGTTGGCGGAAAAAAAGTCGCGGGCATTTTGACCGAGTTGAGCGCGGAACTGGATCGCGTCAAACACGTCATCCTCGGCATCGGCGTTGACGTTAATTTGGGCGCGAATGAATTTCCGGCGGAACTCCGCAGGCTCGCGACTTCACTCAAAATCGAATCGGGCCGGGCCATTTCGCGCCCGGAACTGGCGGCGGCGGTTTTGCGCGAACTGGATTTTGATTACGCGCGGATTTGCGCGGGCAAGTTCACCGCCGTCGCGGACGAATGGCAGGCGCACTGCGCGACCATTGGCCGCGAGGTGACGATTCAGATTGGCGGGCGCAGGATTCGCGGCCGCGCCGAATCACTGGACGACGACGGCGCTCTGCTCGTCCGCACCGAGCATGGCCACCTGGAACGCATCACTGGCGGCGACGTGACGATGGAGAAATAAATCCGCAGATTTCGCAAATGGACGCAGATTTTTTCCAAACTTCTTTTTTTCCGCGAAAATCCGCGTAATCTGCGGATGAAACGATGATTCTGCTTTTCGACATCGGCAACACGCACACGCACGTCGGGCTGGCGAACAACCGGCGCGTGCTGCGGCAAATCAATGTGCCGACGCGCGAATGGTTTGGCGGAAAAGCCGCCGCACGCGTTAAAAAATTTGCCGGCGCAAAAATAATTGACGGTGCCATTTTGTGCAGCGTCGTGCCGCGCGCCACGCCGCTCGTCCGCAAAACAGTTCGCAAGCATTGGAAGTTGGACACGCTTGAACTCACGCCGAAAACCGTGCGTGGCGTGGGCATTGATTATCCAAAACCAAATTCAATCGGGCCTGATCGTTTGGCCAACGCGGTGGCGGCGCGCAAACGCTTTGGCGCGCCGGTGGTCGTCGTGGATTTCGGAACGGCGGTCACGTTTGATGTCGTCAATCGCGCGGGTAATTACGCCGGCGGCATCATCGCGCCGGGGCTGGCGGCGATGACGGATTATTTGCACGAAAAGACGGCGCTGCTGCCGCGCATCACCATCCGCGAAATTAACACCGCCGTCGGCAAAAGCACGGAACAGGCGATGCTCATCGGCGCGGTCCACGGCTATCGCGGGCTGGTGCGTGAATTGATCGCGGAGCTGAAGCGCGAGTTGAAAGTCAAAAAACTGCCGGTCGTGGCGACGGGCGGCTACGCGAAATTAATCGCGGCGAAGCTGCCGGAAATTTCCGCCGTGTCGCCGGATTTGACGCTCGAAGGCTTGCGGCTGGTGTGGGAAGTTCAAAGTCTCAAGTCCAAGATTCAAAGTCGTGCAATTGTGAGCGAGTTTGGACTTTAGACTTTGGACCTTGGACTTTAGACTTCTCTTTTATGTCGAGCAGCCGCAGACAATATCCGTTTCATCTGATCGAACCCAAGTGGCAGAAAACTTGGGACGAGCAGCAGGCTTTCCGCGCGTTCAATCCCGGCGACGAAATTCCCGCGAACCATCCCTTCGCAATTCGTCATGGTGCGGATTCCATGTCGCGCGAAAAGGTGGCCGGCTGCAAAGCCCCGCCGAAGTTTTACATCCTCGACATGTTTCCGTATCCGAGCGGCGCGGGCCTGCACGTCGGGCATCCCGAAGGCTACACGGCCACGGACATTCTGGCGCGCTACAAACGCGCCCAGGGCTTCAACGTGCTGCATCCGATGGGCTGGGATTCGTTCGGCCTGCCCGCCGAGCAATACGCCGTCAAGACCGGCCGGCATCCGCGCGTGACGACCGAGGCAAACATCGCCAATTTCACGCGCCAGATCAAAAGCCTCGGCTTCAGCTACGACTGGACGCGCGAACTCGCCACGACCGACGTGGAGTATTTCAAATGGACGCAGTGGATTTTTCTCAAGCTCTACAATTCGTGGTTCAATCCCAAAACGAATAAAGCTGAAACAATTGATATTTTTCAGGATGTATTTTCTGAAAATCCAAAACGTCGGCATGAATGGGAAACAAATCCAACTCTTTTACGTTTGAGAAAATATTGGGAAGATGTGCCTGCACACGAACGCGAATATATGGCGTGGGATTTAACCAGCGATCAACGCCTCGCATATTCTACGGCAGCATCTGTTTGGTGGTGCGAAGAGCTTGGCACAGTGCTTGCAAACGAAGAAGTGGTTGATGGTAAAAGTGAAGTTGGTGGGTTTCCCGTCGTGCGCAGAGCAATGCGCCAGTGGATGCTTCGTATTACCAAATATTCCGAAAGATTGCTTCAAGATTTGAATATCATTGACTGGAGCGATTCGCTCAAAGAAATGCAACGCAACTGGATTGGTCGCAGCGAAGGAGCAGAAGTTACTTTTGAAATCGAGAGAGAAAAACAGAAAGTAAAAGTATTTACTACCCGTCCAGATACACTTTTTGGAGCGACTTATTTGGTTTTGTCCCCAGAGCATTCTTTGGTCGGAAGCATCACGACGAATGAACAACGTCAAGTTGTCGAGGACTATCAAAAATCCATCGCGAGCAAAAGCGATTTGGAGCGCACTGAATTATCAAAAGAAAAGACCGGTGTTTTCACCGGCGCGTTTGCAATAAATCCAGTCAACCATCAACGCGTCCCAGTTTGGATTGCGGATTATGTTTTGGCGAGCTATGGCACGGGGGCGATTATGGCTGTGCCTGCGCATGACGAGCGTGATTTTGAATTCGCAAAGAAATTTAATTTGCCGATCATACAAGTCGTTGAAGCTCCCGCCGGAAAAGATTGGCAAGGTTTTGTTGGTGATGGTATTTCCGTAAATTCTGATTTCATTTCAGGTTTATCAACGCAAGAAGCCAAAACACAAATCACGAAATGGCTTGAAGAACATGGGGTCGGGAAAAAGACCATCAATTACAAAATGCGCGACTGGCTATTTAGTCGGCAACGCTATTGGGGCGAACCGTTTCCAATTGTGTGGAAACTTGGCCAAATTATCCATAACGGCGTAACGACTTATTCTTATCACGAAGCGTTGCCCGAAAAAGATTTACCGCTAATACCGCCCGATTTGACTGATTACAAACCTACGCCTAATGGCGAACCGCCATTAGCTCGCGCCAGAGAATGGATTCATCAAATTTCACCGAATTTTGAAAAGGGCGAAATTTCTATTGTTCGCGAAACGAACACGATGCCGCAATGGGCCGGCTCGTGCTGGTATTATCTGCGTTTCCTTGACGCGAAAAACGATTCCGCGTTCGTTGGCAAGGACGCGGAAAATTATTGGATGGCTGCCCCAGACGCCAGACGCCAGACCTCATCCCCCAAATCCACGCCCGGCGTGGATTTGTATGTCGGCGGCACGGAACACGCAGTGTTGCATCTGCTTTACGCGCGCTTCTGGCACAAGGTGCTGTTTGATCTCGGCCATGTCTCCACGCCGGAGCCGTTTTTCAAGCTCGTCAATCAGGGACTCATCCTTGGCGAGGATGGACAGAAAATGTCCAAGTCGCGCGGCAACGTGGTGAATCCCGACGACGTGCTCGGCGAATATGGCGCGGATGCTTTTCGCCTTTACGAAATGTTCATGGGCCCGCTCGAAATGGTGAAGCCGTGGAACACCAAGGGCGTCGAGGGCGTTTATCGCTTTCTTGGCCGCGTGTGGCGCCTGTTCGTGGATGAACAGAGCGAGACGGAATTTGAGCAGGCGGAAACTCTAACAACAAAGGCGCAAAGTCGCGAAGCACTGCTGAATCTGATCAAACTCGACTCCGCCGTCAAAGACGTGGCGGCGACGCCTGCGCAGTTGAAGACGCTGCACACCTGCATCAAGAAAGTCACGGAAGACCTCGACGGGATGCGCTTCAACACGGCGATTTCCGCGATGATGGTTTTCGTGAATGAGGCAATCACCTGGGAAACCAAGCCGGTTTCGGTGCTGCGCGAGTTTTTGATTTTGCTTCAGCCGTTTGCGCCGCATCTGGCCGAGGAATTGTGGGATAAGTTGAACATTCAACATTCAACATCCAACACTCAACATCCAAGTCTGCCTTACGCGAACTGGCCGAGCTTTGATCCGGCGTTGCTCGTTGAGAGCGAAATTGAAATTCCGATTCAACGCGAAGGAAAAACCAAAGTGGTTAAATCATTTTTGAAAAATGCGGATAAAGCAGAAATTGAAAATATTGCAATAAACGCTGAAGAAATGCTTCCTCATTTGGAAGAACGAGCAATACAACGTGTCATTGTTCAGCCGGGTAGATTTATAAATCTGGTCACGAAACCGATTGGACACATTGCTGAAAAAATAGTGCAGGAGTATTTTACCGCCCAAGGAATCGGAATTGAAATTCAACCGCCGAACACTCGACATGATATAACGATTCCCGCAACGGGAAGTTTTGTTGAGGTAAAAAGCAGCGTCGAAGCTGATCTTAAAAAGATTAGGCCGATCTATTTGAGCGCGGCTCAATTCGAGGAAGCAAAACAAGCAGATCCTTCAGGTCACCCATTTGAATTGCATTTCATAACGGGAGTAAATCCCGATACTGGTGCTTTTCAAAATCACTATAAAATCTCAAGCGATTTTATTTTGAAAGAAGCTAAACCAGCAGCATCAAAAAATGGGTGGGTGCTTCCCGTCAGCGGTGCTTTTGAGCAATTTAAACTGTAAAATTATTTCTCTCCCCCTGCCAGGATGGTCTGAAAATGCGGTGGCTGTTCCTCGGCGGCGACGATGCTGATTTCAATTTTCTTGAAACCAGCAGCTTCCAGCCAGCGATGCAAATCGCTTTCGGCAAATCCCAGCCAGCGGTCGCCGTAAAGTTCGCGCGCCTTGTCGAAGTTGTGCTTGAGCAAATCGAGAATCAAAATCTGCCCGCCGGGCTTCAAAATCTTGTGCGCGGCGGCAATGGCGTCCGCAGGAACTTCGGCGTGGTGCAATGCCTGGCTCAAAATCACGAGGTCCACGCTGTTCGCCTCAATCGGCGGGCTCTGCAAGTCGCCCAGCCGGAATTCGAGGTTTTTCAGCCCGTTCTTTTTCGCCTTGGCCGCGCCGAAGGCGACGATTTTTTCCGAGTTGTCCACGGCGATGACTTTTTTGCAGCGGCGCGCGAGCAGCTCGCTCAACAAGCCCTCGCCCGCGCCGAGGTCAGCGACGACGAGCGGCGGCAATATCCGCAGCAGCAAATGTCCGAACGCCTGCCACGAGCGGCCCGGCCCATAGACGCGGTCAAAGCGCCCGGCGACTTGATTGAAGAAAACCTGCGCCTGTTCCTTGCGACGGGCGAGGACACGCTTGAGATTGATCTGGTCGCCGCCGTGTTCGGCGAGTTCCTTCGCGCCGCGAATGGCGAGCTGGATGAATTCGCCGGTGTCGCCGGTGGCTTGCGGATTCAACTTGTAAAACGTCCGCTTGCCGTCCCGCCGCGATTGCACGAGCGCGCAATCCGCGAGCAGACCGAGATGCGTGGAGATGCGCGACTGGCCTAGCCGCGTGATTTCCTGGAGTTCGTTCACAGACAGTTCGTCCCGCTCCAGCAGCGCCACGATGCGCAGCCGCGTCGGGTCGGACAGCGCCCGCAATGATTTCAAGGTTGAGGACATGATTATTCGCACGCCAAAATTATTCAAAAAAGCATTTGACGCGCTTTGGAAAAGATATATCATCCTATCTTGATACGTCAATATGTTATTGATTAAAAATAAAAACCAAATTCCATGAGCAAGAACTTTATCTTTTCATCCGAGTCCGTCGGCGAGGGCCATCCGGACAAAGTGTGCGACACGATTTCTGATTACGTGCTGGACGCCTGCCTCGCGCAGGACAAGTTCAGCCGCGTCGCCTGTGAAACCTACGCCAAGTCGAACCTCGTCGTCGTCGGCGGCGAAATCACGACGAAGGCAAAGCTGGATTTCAACGCCATCGCGCGCGAAGCCATCCGCGAAATCGGCTACACGCACGACGACGACGTGTTTCATGCCGACAAGGTTTTGATCATGAACGCCATCACGTCGCAGTCGCCGGACATCGCGCAAGGGGTGGACGCGCGCGCGGCGGAAGGCAAAGACACGGCCGAGCAGGGTGCCGGCGACCAGGGCTTGATGTTTGGCTACGCAACGGCGGAAACGCCGGAGCTTATGCCCGCGCCAATCATGTTTGCACACCAACTTGGCGCGGAACTGACACGCATCCGCAAGACCGGCAAGGTCGCATGGCTGCGGCCCGACGCGAAATCGCAGGTTTCCGTCAAATATGTGAATGACCAGCCGGTGGAAATCACGAATGTGGTCATATCCACCCAACACGCCGCCAGCGCGAAGCACAAGACCATCAAGGAATTTTGCATCGAGAACATCGTCAAGAAAGTTTTGCCGAAGGAATTGCTGACGAAGAAAACACAGTTCCTCATCAATCCGACCGGCCGTTTCGTCGTCGGCGGCCCGCAGGGCGACACCGGTTTGACCGGTCGCAAAATCATCGTGGACAGCTATGGCGGCATGGGCCGTCACGGCGGCGGCGCGTTCAGCGGCAAGGACCCGTCGAAGGTTGATCGCAGCGCGGCTTACATGGGGCGTTACGTTGCGAAGAACATCGTTGCAGCGGGCATCGCCAGCAGCGCAGAAATCCAGTTCGCCTACGCCATCGGCTATCCCGAACCCGTTAGTGTTTGCATCAACACTTTCGGAACGGCGATTGACGGCATCACCGACGAGCAGATTGAAAAGGCCGTGCGCGAAGTGTTCAGCTTCAAGCCGGCGAACATCATCAA
>Ga0302320_10003757_pt1 | contig 34952 bp, 22 predicted proteins | sample Bog_T0_3_FD_202130 | JGI IMG/M metagenome (GOLD analysis project Ga0302320, IMG submission 202130) | Peat permafrost microbial communities from Stordalen Mire near Abisko, Sweden - Bog_T0_3 | ecosystem: Environmental > Terrestrial > Soil > Wetlands > Peat | place: Sweden: Abisko, Stordalen Mire...
TGGCAAATTACAAACGGCTCAGAAAACTGGTGGAAGAGTGGGTCGCTTTGGCGCTGCGCCTGGCCAGGGAAAAGCGCAAATCCTCGGCTTGATTTCTTCCCCAAAACGTTTCACTCTCCAGTTTGAAAATAACGCCATGAAAATAAACGTTTGCCTTGTCGAGGATGACCTGAATTTGCGGGAAACCATCCGGGGGTTTATTAACTTGAATCCAGGCTTTGAATGTTTGTCTGGCTTTTCTTCCGGTGAAGAACTGCTGAAGAGCTTTCCACATCCCCGGCCCGATGTGGTGCTCATGGACATAAATCTTCCAGGCATGAGCGGAATTCAGTGCGTCGCTCGCCTGAAACAACTGTTGCCCGAAGTCCAGATCATGATGCTTACGATTTACGAAAATAGTGAGCGTATCTTCGAAGCGTTGGCGGCGGGAGCAAGTGGATTTTTGGTCAAAAACACCCCTCCAGATAAATTATTGGAAGCAATTCGGGACGTTGCCAGCGGCGGGGGTCCCATGTCGAGCCACGTTGCGCGAAAGGTCATTCAAGCATTTCAACCAGCCTCTACCAAGCTGCGGCTCATCGAAAATATTACTCCGCGAGAGCAGGAGATTTTGGAGCTGTTGTCGCGCGGTTTCGCCTATAAAATGATGGCGTCCGAATTGAACTTGAGCATGGGTACAATTCAAACGCACATTTGCCGAATATACAAAAAGCTGCATGTCAATTGTCGCACGGAAGCGGTTGTTAAATTTCTGCACGCAGCTGAGTCTAATACCCATGCCTTTTCCCAGGAGTAAATGGGCGACTTTGGTTCAAAATGTGTGTCACGTTCCTGGCAAGGAATCAAACCGGAAGTTTGCTTTTTCCCCTTGCCAGGCGCAGGGCCAATCTGATCCATTCGCTCCAGTTCGATCATCACCGCTGTCTCAATGATCAGCAGTTGATTCGGGTGATTGGAGCCAAACACATCTTTGGATCCCGGAAACATGCCATCGAGGCATATCGGTCCAGTACTTGAACTGGGGAACGACGCCCAATCCAAGGATCGCCCACCCAGACCGCCGCTTTGGCGCTAATCGCCGCGCGGATGGCGCCCCATGCGATCAGGTTGAGCCCGGTGAACATCAGCCACACGGCCCAGAGGAAAGTCCTTTTCTGGCAAGCCGGGCTTTCCCTTACTTCGGGGATGCCCTTTCTTCGGTCCTCGGAGCTGATCCCTGGTAAACCCGGACGTAATCCACATACATGTCCGCCACGCCATTATAGCGAGACAGATCCACCGGCCAACCACCGCCGGTTGCCAGGTTGATCATGAAGAAAAAGGGATGCTGCTTGGACCACGGCAAGGTTGCAAACCGTCCCACCTCGATATTGTCACAGTAAAAAATAGTTTCCGCCTCAGTTATCCTGCATCCATAGGTATGAAATGTTTCAAACCACGCCGACGGAATCCCGAACTTACCCATTTGTATCGGATTTTTGAGCTCCTTGAACGCCGCTTTTCCCAGCGCCTTGCCGGTTTCACCCTGATCCCAGCAATGCGGGGTTATCATATACTTGTCGAACGCGTTGGGCGAACCCGACCCTTCGCCACCATAGGCCTCGATGACATCCAATTCGTCGCAGGGCACTTTGCGACCTTTGATTTCATCCGTCATGAAATCGGTCATCAGCCAGAAGGCAGGCCACGCACCCATGGCATTCGGACCGATGAACCGGCATTCAAAATAGCACGGAATTTTCGCAGTGACGCCACTGGCATCCATCTTTATTGATGAAATCAACCCGGCGCTCTTCGTCTTCTCGCTGGCTCGGATTCTTAAATAGGTATCCACCTGCTTGAAGGGATTGTTGGCCTCGCTAAAACCGGTGAATCGCAGCGAACTGAAATCCTGCCGTCCGTCCGGCGGCTTATGGTCGTAGTAAGTGGCCTTCGGATTCGTGCTCGAGATTGAGAGAGGCCCGCTAAAATCATCCGCAAACACCAAAGTCATGCCCCTGGCTGCGGGTGGCGGATACTCAGGCATTCCTTCATTCCATGAAACGCCGCCAAGATTGTACAGCTGAAGATAGCAATTATCCTTCGTGATGCCAGTGACGCCGGAAATTCGCAAAGTCAGAGGACCGTGTGGATAAGCATCGGCCGGGAAAACAAACGAACCCTTCCGTTGCTCGTCCAGCCGAACGGTCGCCACCACCGAGTCTGTCCCAAAGCGATCTCCTTGTTTCCAGCATTTGACAGTCAGACTAGTCGCTTCCTGCGCCGTCACATCAACGATTGTATCTCCGCGGATATCGCTGCAATAAGCGGGCGAAAGCACCGCAATCCGGAGACCCAGCGTCTCGCCAATGTTTTTTTCCGACTCCACCGCCAACGAGTCAAAATATAGGTTCCCCTCGGCGCCCACCGGCTGTTTACCCTGCATTGGTTGACCCACGGTCAAGGTGATCACCGTAATCGGATAATCCAGCTTGCCGTCCCTATCTCCCCCCCAGGTCTCGTGCGGCGCATCCAAATCAAACACCAGCTCACGCCATCCAGTAAAATCGATCACCGGTTCCTGGTTCGAAATCTTGAACTGGTGCGTTTTGCCATGAATGTCCTTCAACTGCAAACCGTACGAGCACTTCGAGTTATCGCCCTTTAGCCAGTAGCGGAGCTTGTGAATCGGGCCATTAAGCTGAGCTTTAAAGGGAATCCCCAGATACTGAAAATCACCCGCGCTCACGAAGCGATAATGCAATCTAAGGCACTGCTTCCCATCGTGCGGCCGATCCGTCGATAACTGAACCGATGCATTTTCGTCCGGCATATTCACGGCCCACACGCTCGGTGCCATGTCTGTTTCAAAATCCTGAACCATAATCGGCGCCGCGGCCCCAGGCGTCGCAAGCGCGTAGGCGAAAGCGATACCGCTCACAACGTTTCTAAATAGATTCATGGTTTTGGCTGACGCAAACAAGTTTCAACCGGACAGGTTAAATAAAAAAGCGTGTTAAGGTCATTGATCCAGTTTCGTTACCATCACGCTTTGGATATCGTATTTGTTATACTGATCGCCATCGGAACCGAGGGAAAAATTGAATCCCCACATGCTGACAAATTGGGCATCGTATATTTTCCAACTGACGGCATGCCATTTTTTGTTATCCGGGACGGTGTACCAGCCCAAGTTCTTATAGCCATTGGTTGACTCGTAGGTGAGCTTGAATCCCGCTTTGTCGTTGGCGAGGTTGCGCCGGACCACCACCGTGATCTCGATGGGCTTCGGATCGTAAGTCAAAAAGTTCGGGTCAACCATGAACACCGTGCCGCCTGGCACGCTGCCGGCGCGGGCCGAACCGCCGTAGGCAATAACGTCCGCCGCAATATTACTGGCCGACTGGGTGTGCAGACCCTTTTCCACGATCGTGTCACCGAATGTGACCGAAATGGTTTTCGCGCCGGTATAATCGCCGTCCCATGGCAATGGGTTGGGCCGATTGCGCCGGGCCAGCCTCACCAAGTTCTCGGGCACGCCAGTGACGATGATCGGGGCTTCGCTTAGAGTGTGGATTCTTTCTGGAGTCACATTGCCAGTCAATGGGTCCACGACCGACACGCTTTGGCCGAAGTCGGCACTGTCCGACTTTCCCTTTTTGGCCCACGTCACCAGAACGGTTTCTTTTTCGCCTTGGAAGATGAAGCCGTAGCTTCTGCCATTGAACAGGATCCAGCCCAGATACACGGGATGTTGTCCCAGGTATTTGACCATCTGAGCCATGGCCGTATAGGCAGGCCGCGGCGTGCCATCGGCTCGCAACAAACCCATCGGGCCGCTGTCGCCATCGATCCCCTCAAACCATTCGATGCAGGCCATGCCCTGGGCGATGCCCATGGTGTACGCCTTGACCAAGGCATAGCCTTGAAGGTCAGGACCGCGGCCGGCGTCGTAGCCCAGCTCTGTGCACATGATGGGAACGTTCAACTTGGCCGGATTTTGGGCAGCCAGCATCTTGCGGACGGTGGGAACGATGCTCAGAAAAACCGGTTCAGCGCCGGGATGATCCACCGCGCAACCGAGGCTTTCGTAGGGATGCAGTACGATATAGTCAAAATGATCTTTCCCGCCGGATTTAATCGTCTGCTCCAGCCAATTAACATGAACAGATTTGGCCGCCATGCCCACCTGGCAGGCTGGCGCCACCTCCTTGGCGGCATCATAAGTGGTCACGAGCAATCGGGCGTAATCCGCCGCCGTTTGACCCGGGCCGATGCAGTTTGGCGGTTCATTCCACAACTCCCAGTATTTTACCCTGCCCCCTGCCTGTTTCACGCGATTTTTAACATAGGCAGCCCACCGGGGCAGGTCTTTGACGGGCAAGGAACCGCGGGCATCCAGCGTGTCCCCCGGCGGGAGACCAAATAAGAGGCCGCCGAACCTTATCTTGCGATCCGCGAGATAGTCCATTTGCCCGGGATAACAGGTACGCAGGGTATGGATGCCAATGGCGGCCATCTGGGGAATCCAGTTGGTCAAGTTCTGGCCGGTGTGATAATCGGCGCCGACACCGAACGGACCCCACGTGGTGATGTCATTAGTCACCGGTTCATCGGCTGCGCGTGCGATGGCGATAGATATAAGCGCGCAGAGGACGAGTAAAACGACGATACTTGCCTGACATTTCACAGATGGTTTTATGCCAGCGGCCACCCGGAGAGCCGGTTTTTTGTCTTCACCGGTCGAATTCGCCATTTTGCGTTGGTGGGAAATAGAGAAAAGCCTGTGTTTATAGGTTTATTGTGTATCTAAATAACATCAGCTTGTGAAGCTAGTCTGGCAAAGATGGGGCAAATGCGGCATTCGCCAGCAGCATCAGGTCCGCTCCGGGCGGTTTGCTCTCACGGATCTGTAGCAGGGTTCCATTGAAGAGAGTTGATTAGCGAAAGCGCCAGGGAGCTCGTGATATCGGCCGTGCTTTGATAAAACCAAAACTCGTCCCCCGTGTTGAAAGCCGTAAACCGGTACATCGTCTGCACTTTGCACCACTGTACTGAGCCATCCGCGAACACCTCATTTCCGCCAGCGGGATACGGATGACTTCCTGAGCGATGTGGCGGCCAGGTCTTGAAGCTCGCGAGAATGTCTGGAGGCGTAAGATCATCAGCCCCGCCCCAAGTGCCGCCCATTTTGGCAACCAAATCAGCCCCCAGGCACCAATAGGGCAGCGACTGGGCGAGTTTGACCGGACTGTGGGTGCCCGGGATAGGGCCGGGCGAGGCGTTGGGCGACCATTCAGTGAAACCGCCAAAGTATTGGTAACCAATGAGCCATTGTGGGTAGTCCACGGTGTCAGGGTACGGCATTCCTTGAATATCAGGACAGCACCAGACACTGGGACCATTCGTGTTGAACGGGATCCCCACCGCTTGAACCGCACTGGTCCACATTGAATCAATGGCGTATTGAACGAACGGCGGGTTGCCGGGCGTGGCAGTATCGTTATCCTTGGGTTTGGCGGGCACGACATAGTCCTGGTTGTCTCCAGCATACACCGTCATACCGATGCCAATTTGGCGCAAATTGCTCATGCATTGGGCGCGCCGCGCCCTCTCCTTGGCGCTGGCGAGGGCGGGCAGCAACATCGCCGCCAGGATGGCGATGATGGCGATGACCACCAGCAGCTCGATCAACGTAAATCCGCGTGGGGGAAAGGCCTGACAGGCTGATTCCCGGCGTTTGTGGGAGGACTTCATGCTGGCACGAAATATCTCGTGGCATGAGATTTTACAATCTCGGGAGTTGAACTGGCGAGCCACCGAACCAGGACGAGGCAAAGAGCATTTCAAGCCTGCAATGGTGGCTGCCGACGACAACCGGGAAAAGCATTTTGCTTTCAGGTTTAAGGGCTTCATTGTAGTTATATTGGATTAATCTCGTGGGTTTGTATAGCCCATGAATATGGGGGTGTGCTGGCGTCACGCCGAGTGACAAGGTTCAGTGTTAGGCTCGCGGAAAGCGGGCATAAACCGTTGTCGCCTAACCGCGGGGTGTTCCACTTGGGCCTCATTTCCGCGGCGATTTCGAAGCTTTCCATGCCTTCCGCCGCCAGCACAGAATGGGCGAGCGCAGGACCACTTTTTGCAGGAGAAGGTGGGCGCCAACCCAGTATGGTGGCTGGCCAACCGGCTCAGGGGTGGTGGAGTCCGTTTTGCCGTCAGTGCCAATGCCGCTTCACAAGAGCTGGCCAATTCTGGATCGCAGCGGGTTTGCAGAATCTTGACACTCTGGCTGATGCCAAACAAAATCACCAGTGGGAAGAATTTTGGCCATATTAGTGCACGGATTTACCCCACTGACAACTGGCAGCAAAGACCAATACGGTCCAGGCGCAGTTATCTCGTGACCTCAATCGCGGCATAAAATGAGACAATCAGTGCAATCGCGATTGCCAAAATGACACTATGTTTCAATGTGAACCGAAAAAGTTTGGCCTCATCGGATACGGGGAGGCCCGTCGCTGCCACCGCCACTGCGATGCTGGAGAGACTGATCATTTTTCCCATGACGCCACCGCTGGAATTTGCCGCGGCCATGAGAATCGGGTCCAATCCCAATCGCCTGGCAGTCTCTACTTGCAGATTGCCAAAGAGGGCATTGGACGAGGTGTCGCTGCCAACGAGGAAGACCCCAAACCAGCCCAGCAGAGGACTGAAGAATGGAAACGCGCGGCCCGTGGAAGCGAAGGCCAGCCCGAGTGTGACCGTCGCCCCACTGTAGTTCATCAGGTAGGCAAAGGAGAGGACACAAACAATTGTCAGGACGGGAACCGAAAGTTGCCGGCTCGATACGGTGGTGACTTTGCGGAACTGCGCCGGCGTTAGGCGGAGGAACAAGCCTGCGAAGAGCACAGCGAACATGCAGGCGGTTCCTGCTGCCGATATCAAATTGAACTTGTAGATCGCCGGGGAGCGGCTGTGCAACCCTGGCCAGTTGAACTGGATAGTCAGCCGGTTGAAAAGTTCCTTGACCGGCTCCAAACTCCAGAAAAACACCAGCAAAACCAGCAGAAGGTAAGGGCACCAGGCGATTAATACCTGCTTGGGGCGGTGGCACTTTGGCGCGCTCAAGCCGGTATCATTTGGAAGCGTGAACCCGCTTCTCGGCTTCCAGAACTTTAGCAGGGCGATGAGCGATGCCATCGCCGCCAGCGAGCTGAGGATGGCGGTCAGTTGCGGTCCGAGAAAGTTTGAAATCAGGAGCTGCACTGTGGCGTAGGAGAATCCGCACAAGAGAGCCGCGGGCAAGACACCCTTTAAGGCAGAGATGCCGCCCATGACCAAAATCAAATAGCAGGGAAGGAACATCGACACCGGCGTGACGATGCGGCCCACCCAACTGCTCAGCCCGTGCAATGGCAGTCCCGTGACACCCGCGAGCGTGACGACCGGTATGCCGATCGAGCCGAAGGCCACCGGAGCCGTGTTTGCAAGCAGGCAGATGCCAGCGGCATAGAAGGGCGAAAATCCCAGCCCCGTCAGCATTGAGGCGGCCACGGCGACCGGGGCTCCAAACCCAGCCGCGCCTTCCAGAAAGCCTCCAAACGCAAAGGGGATCAAAAGCGCTTGCAAGCGCCGGTCAGGGGTCAAACCTCCGATGGAATCCTTCAGGATCTCGAAGTTGCCTGTTTCGAGGGTTAGGCGGTAAAGCATGATCGCCCAGAAAACAATCCAGGCAATGGGAAAGAAGCCAAAGGCAGCGCCATAGCTGATGGCCGCGAGCATTGTTCCGACTGGCATGCCATAAGCGAAATGGGCGACGATCCAGGCCGCGCCCAGCCCTGAAAGAGCCGCCACCCATCCTGAGGTTCGCCTCGCTCCCAGGAGGAACAGCACGACAAAGATTGGCAGCGCGGCGACCAGGGCGGATAAAAATAGAGAACCGTGAATAGGGATGCTATTTGGTTGCCACATGACCGGAGAGCTAATCAGGCATTGACTACATTCCTGGGCGCGCCTCTTTGCCAGGCCCGGATATTCTCGGCTGCAATTTGCAGAAGTCGGGCACGCGCACTTTGCGTCGCCCAGGCGATATGAGGGGTCAGAGTTATGTTTGGAGCCTGGAGCAGGGGGTTACCGCTTGCGATAGGTTCGATTGACAACACGTCCAGCGCCGCGCCCCCCAGCCTGCCTTCACGCAGCGCGTGTGCGAGGTCGGCTTCGTTTACCAGTTGGCCGCGCGAGGTGTTGATGAGATAGGCGGTGGGCTTCATGCGCTCGAGCAGAGTCCAATTCACCATCCCGGTATTCTCCGGCGTCAGGTTGCAGTGCAGTGTTACCACATCGGATTCGGCGAACAATTCGGGCATTTGGCGCCACTCAACCGGATAGGCTGGCGGTGGGCCAGGAAAAAGGTCGTGAGCCAGCACCTTCATTTTGAAAGCCGCCGCCAATTCGCCCACGCGCCGGCCAATGCGCCCGAAACCAACAATCCCGATAGTGCGTCCGGCTGCTTCCAGCAGTGGCGTGCGCCAGAAAGACCACTCGGACCTAGCCCATTCTCCCTGCTGAACCAGCTCACTGTGGAACTGGGGCTGCCGATAAAAATTCAACAGCAATGCGAATACGTATTCAGCCACGGTATCGGTTCCGTAAACCGGCACATTGGCTACAGCGATGCCTCGCGCTCGCGCGGCCAGGACATCAACCACATTGTAGCCGGTGGCCAAGACGCCGATGAATTTCAGTTTGGCCAGCTTGGCGATAGTCTCGGCCGAAAGGGGCGTCTTGTTGGTGAGGAGGACGTCGGCATCCCGGGCGCGTTCTAAAATAAGTTCGGCGGGCGTGCGCTCGTGACAGACAAACTCGCCGAGCTTGGCAATTTCATCCCATGGATTATCGCCCGGATTGAGAGTGTAGCCATCCAATACTGTGATTCTCATAAGTGGAATCTACACGTTCCGGTTTTGGGTCAAGTGTGCGTGATTACCCCCTGCCAGGAAGATCCTGGTGGTGGAGTCAGTATTTGCCCGTCCGCCAGGAGGCATTTGCTGAGCTTGGAATAATCCACTTGCTGGACTGTTGACTCAGCGTCAATTGCGAGGCAAGCAGCCGTGGCTGCCGATTGACCCGTGACCATCAGGGGCGGTTCCTGCCGAACGGTGCCAATGGCAACGTGCGACGCAGAATTACAGAATAGCACCGACAGGTTTCCACACTCGCCTTCGTGGGGGACAATTGCGCGATAGGAGATTGGCATGGGGCGGCGAATCTTTATGTACATCTGCCCTTCGTTGCTTACCTTGCCGTTGACAACCAGGCGCCTGGTATTGTGGGAATCCATTAGATATGTGGCCAAAGCGATTCCATCCGGTACCGGCTTGGAATCTTCGCCATCATGTTGAGTGGCCACGTAGTCACTGACCATTCGTCGCGCTTCCCGAACATAAATTTGGTGAGGCCATCCCCCGGTTTCGATAAACTCGTTCTTAGGCAGACCGTAGGCGCGAATCTTGGCGCGGATGTCCCCTGGCACTTGCTGGTCATTGGCCAGAAAATACATTAAACCCTGCTGGTAGGTAACATGTTTCTGAAAAATCCTTTCGCGAACCTGATAGTCGCCGTCTGGCCAGTCGCGGTTGGCGCCGACAAAGTCGGTGGAAAAAGCCCCATCAAAGAAATGTTGGTTGTTGTTGTCCCCCCAGTGGGGGAAGACGTAATGGTTGCCTGCTTGGATGTAGCGCAGGAGCAACGCATAGAGGTTGGGATCATACCTGGCGGGCTTTGGCCAAGGGAGCGCCTCCGCCGCCGGGACCAGCCACATTCTAAAATTGTATGCCGGCACACACTTGTCTCCACTGCCGACCTCCCCAGGCGGATCCGGAGAGATAAGGGGTAGCAACCCGCTCTCAGGTTTTCCGGGAATCACATACGGATCCAGTGGTTTTTCGAAATTGTCTTTCGGCCCAAAGATGACTCCATTGAGGGTTTCATGGTACTTCGCGTTGCCTTCCCGCCCAATGACGTGGGAAACCCCGGCCATGGCCATCAAGTCTCCTTCGTAAGACGCGTCGATGAATTGCTTGGCTCGGACCCGGTTTCCGTTCTCGATCGTGATTTCGGTGACCAGGTTGCCATTTTTGGCGACCGACTTGAGCCTGTGCTCGAAAAACACGGGCACATTCGCCTCTTGCAGCATCTCGCGGAAGACCGTTTCCGCGACGGTCGGACGAAACCCTGACTTCTCCGGATTGGTCGCCGGCTGGAACGGGTGGAGCGCGCGTTTGCCGTATTTATCCGCCAAGACTCGATTATAAAACTCGGCGGTGATGCCGCCGGTGACCGAATTCTCTCCCCCATCGGTGTCGCTGAGTCCACTGGCGGTCATTCCGCCCACATGACGGCCAAACTCAATCAACACTGCCTTCTTGCCCATGCGGCTGGCTTGGACCGCAGCTGTTACCCCGCCGGACGTGGCGCTATAAACACACACGTCCGCTTCGATTAACCGGGGCGGATTGGCTGGCGGCACCGGATAATAATAGCACAGTCCCGGCGCGGATGACCGGGAAAGAGCGGCAAAACCCCTTTCCCCAAGGAACGCGGCATAAGTTGTGGCAGCGGCCGCTGTGGCGATAAACTTGCGACGGTTCATATGACGTAATATAGTTGCCGAGGTTTCAGCCTGGCTCTTGCGGATGCGCCGCCCTTTAGCAACGAGCATCGCGCGTCAGATTGCCGTCCGCGAAGGACGGTTATCGCAGACCATTTCACTGTCATTTCCAAGGGCTTCAATTGGCTTATCTTGGATTAAATCCGCGGGTCTGTATAGCCCATGAATATGGGGTGTGCCGGCGGCACCCGGCCCGTATTCAAGGTTGACTCCGGCGCTGATGCGATTCAATATTCAATTTATGCACAACTCGTCCGGCAAGGTTCCACCGATTCGGGTGGCCATGATTGAAGACGATGAAGAAATCCGTCTCGCGCTCCGCGATGTTATTGCGGACCATAATGATTTGCAATTGGTGGGCAGTTACCGGGATGCCGAATCGGCCTTAAGCGCCCTGCCGGAAGCCAAACCCAGCGTCGTGTTGATGGATATTAATTTGCCGAACATGGACGGTGTGCATTGCGTTCGGCGGCTCAAAATCACGATGCCTGACACGCAGTTTCTCATGCTCACCGTTTATCAGGACAGCACCAGGCTCATTCAATCACTGATGGCGGGCGCCAGCGGCTACTTGTTGAAGCGCACCCCGTCCGATAAAATAATCGCGGCCATTAGGGAAGTATGTAACGGCGGGTCGCCCATGACGCCTGAAATGGCGCGGCGAGTGGTGCAACATTTTCAGCAGGCGCCCCCTCCCGATTCCGATCTGGCCAAGCTCACTCCCCGTGAAAAGGATGTGTTGGACCAGCTCACGCGAGGGTATTGCTACAAGGAGGTGGCGGACAAGCTCCACATTGGCGTTGGAACGCTGCAAGGTTACATTCACAATATTTACGAGAAATTGCGCGTCCATTCACGCACCGAGGCTGTGGTCAAATACCTCGCACGTTAAACGGCAAAATTCTGGCCGAACGGCGGCTGCGTCGGGACTTGCACGGCGAACTGCACCTTTGTGCCGTGGCCAGGCTCGGTGATAATCTCCATTTGACCGCCGAGCGCATCCATGCGCTTGCGCATGTTTTGCAAGCCGTTCCCCTGGCGGCTGGCCAGGTCAAATCCGCAGCCGTCATCGTCAATAATGATATTAACGGTTGAGCCGGAATAAAGAATCTCCACCTGAACTTCGGACGCTTTGGAGTGTTTTAAAACATTGTTTAAGGCTTCCTTGAAGGCCAGGAAAAGATCGTGGCGAACTTCGGTGGGCAGGGTGAGTCGCGAGGATATCGGCATGCGCAACCGGCACCGGATCTCAGTATCCTGAAAAAACTGGGCGGCATACTCGTTCAGATAACCCACCAAGCCGTCAAGGTTGTCATTGCTCGGATTGATGGCCCAGACGATCTCATCCATCGCCTGGATCGTGCCGTGGGCGAAATTTATGATCTTTGTCAAGTGACCACTGACCGCTTTGCGCTCCGTCAGGTCCCTTTCGGCGCGCTGGCCCAGAAGCATGATGCGGGTCAAGTTGGAGCCCAGATCATCGTGAATGTCCTTGGCGATGCGGCTGCGCTCGCGTTCAAGGGCCAGGTTCCGCTCCACCATTTCCAGTTTGCGTTGCATCTTCCGCTGAGCGACAAACCAAGCGAAGCAGCCGGCCAGGCCCACAACGCCGCCCAGAGCCAAGCTTCTAAACCACCACGTCTGCCAGACAAACGGACGCACCGCCATGGGGATGGCTGTCCCCGTCGTATTCCAAACTCCGTCGTTGTTGCAAGCGACGAGCCGAAACGTGTAGCGGCCCGGCGGGATGAGGTTGTAAACTGCCGAGCGCCGCGGATCCGGCCGCGACCAATCGCTATCCACCCCTTCCAGCTTGTGTCGGAACAAAATTTTCTCTGGAGCAGCGAGGCTGAGCGCCGTAAAGTGCCATTCCAGACGGCTTGTTCCTGGGCCGACCTCAATGTTGGTGGTTAACCCGTTCAGTTGATAGGTATTATTATCGACGAGCAACTCTTCCACCGATACGGGCGGCGGAAGGGGATTCTCCAAAACATCATCAGGCGCGAAGCTTACGAGCCCCTCCACTGTCGGGAACCAAAGCCGTCCGTCCGGAGTTCTTGCGGCGACAGGCTGAAAGCCCCCCGGGCATTCCTGGCAGGGAAGCCCATCTCGGCGGTCGTACCCGATGCACTGCACGGATGCGAGGCGACCGTCGCAAAACTCATTCAGGTCCCGGCGCGCCACACGAAACAAGCCACCAAAGGAACTAATCCAGTAATTACCGCGGCCATCCTCGGTGATGGATGAAATGTTGTCATCATATAGGCCGTCTTTGACAGTGATGGTAATGAGTTTTCCGTATCGCCAGCGGCAAAGCCCGCGCAGTGTGCCCAGCCAAAGCGTCCCGTCAGAGTCAGAATGAAGGCAGCGCACGTAATCCGAAGGTAATCCGTCATGAATGGTGAAACGATCCCACCGGCCCTCTTTCAGCCGGCAGACCCCGCCATAGTGGGTCCCGAACCACATTGCGCCATCCTTCCCCTCGGCAATCGCGCATACTTCGGGATAGGGCAGTCCCGCGACCGGCCGCCAGTTGCTTCGGCTTCCTTGCGGGGTAACCCACAGCCCGGCTCCTCCAAAGCCAGCCCAGAAATTGGACTGACCATCCTCGAATAACGCTCTGACCCCATTCCCTGGACCATCAGGCTGCAAGTCGCATACGAATACCCCGTTTTCCAAACGGTAGAGCTTGTTGCCTTCGGTCCCGACCCACAGCGTGGCATATCGGTCTTTGAAAAGTGTTTCCATGAATTGCTGGTTGGAAGGCCCTGGCAGAAATTGTGGCCTTTTCATTCCGGCGGGGATTTGAACCAAGGTCAAGCTGTTGAGCAACGCCCAGACATTGCTCCCAGTGTCCGAGCACACGCTAAGGGCATAGCTGTTAAAGTTGGAACTGGGCGCCTGATAGGTCGTGAATAGCTTGGGAGTCAGCCGGCTCAGACCGCCGCCGCCGCTGCCGCGCCACAAACAGCCTTCACGGTCTTCGTAGATGGTTCGGTTGCCGCCTCGCAATCCAGGCTCATCTGAAATAACTTGCCACGCGCCGGCAGTGTCCAAATAAAACAGCCGGTTATCCTCCGCCGCAACCCAGATCTTGTGGTCCGAGGCTTCCAGGATTTCACGCGCAACACCGTTGAATTGTGGCGGAGCTTCTGTTTCGCGAACGATCTCGCCAGCGCGTATTTTTCTTAATCGCCCGTCTTGGAAGATCCATATTGAACCATCCCGCGCCGGGGCAAGGGCATCGACCCGACGTCCTGCAAGACTGCGCAGTCCCGGCGGCGCGTCCAACCGGTCTCTGGCCCAGACCTTCAGCCCATCGCTGGTTCCTACCCATAGGTTGCCATTCCCGTCCACGACCAGCCCCAAACTGGACCTCCTTGGCGTCCCCCCAGTTGAAGCGACAAAATCCACCCCCTCCCGCGTCAGCTTCCCCAGCCGTCCACCGACGGTTTGCAACCAAATTGTGCCGTCTGGCCCCTGGGCCATTGCCGCCACCGCAAGATCAGAATTCGTGCCACCCGCGAAATGGATGCGAGCCACGCCATCCTTCCAGGCAATCAGACGGCCGGTCTCGAGCCCGATCCATAACACCCCTTCGCGATCCTCAAACAGCTTTGCGATATCAAGGGATCCCACGTCCGGCAATTCTTGCATGAAATGTTGAACGAACCTCACGCCATCGAAACTCACCAGCCCCACCGACGTGCCGATCCAAAGGTAGCCATCCCGAGTCTGCACCACATCGTTGACGTAACTGTGAGGCAACCCTTCGTCGCTTCGCCAGTTTGTCACCAGAAAGTTGGAGCCAAAAACCGCCGATGCAGCTGTTTCGACTAACACCGACACCAGCGCCAGATATTTGAGCGTACTTTGCCGCATTATTTTCCAAGCTATTAAAAAAGGGACTCGGTGTCGAGGATCATGCAGGGCATGACGCAGTTAAAATTTTCAGAGTTCCGGACTAATGCTCCAGCGTGAATTTACCGCTCCAGCGAATATCGCGCGAGGAACTTCCCACCCGGATTTCAAACTGCCCTTTTTCCGCCAGCCATCCTCCTTTAGCCGGATCGTAATAGGAAAAGGCGCCGATCTCAAGCGGGATGGATACGGTTTGCGTTGCTCCCGGCGCAAGGCTGATTTTGCGGAACCCTTTCAATTCCTGCAACGGCCGCGGCAAGGACGGCTGCACTTGATGAATGTAAACCTGTGCCACCTCCGCGCCCGCTCGCGAACCCCGATTGGACAAATCGAACTGCACCGTCGCGGGCGCCCCCTCCGCTACGTGAAAATTCGAGTAGGTAAAATGCGTGTAGGAAAGCCCGTGGCCAAACGGGAAAAGCGGCTCGACCTTCTTAGTGTCATAATAACGATAGCCCACCATCAGCCCTTCGGTGTAATGCACGACTCCGCCTTTGCCCGGATATTCGCCCAGCACCGCCACGGGCGTGTCTTCCAGCCGTTTGGGGAAGGTGCAGGGCAGCTTGCCGGAAGGATTGACATCGCCGAATAGAATGCCCGCCAGGGCGTTACCGCCTTCGGTGCCCGAATACCACGCTTGCAACACGGCCGGGGCCTTGCTCAACCACGGCATTTCCACCGGCGATCCTGACACCATCACTACCACCATTTTGGGATTGGCCTCGCTTACCCGCGCAATCAGTTCATCCTGCCCATCCGGCAGCTTAAGGTCTTTTCGGTCGCTGTCTTCGGTGTCCTGCCCTTTGGCATGCCCAAGCCCCGCCACAAAAATCACCACCTCGGCCTGCCGCGCTGCTTGCACTGCCTGGCCGGCCAAGGCGAGTGCGTTAATGCCGCCGTATCCTTTGGCGTACGTTACCGTGACCTTTCCGCCGACGCGATTGAGGATGCCTTGCAGCGGCGTAATTTCATATAACGCCTTTATGCCGGAACTATTCCCGCCGTAGGCCTGCAATTCCGTGGCGTTCGCCCCAATGACCGCCACCGATTTGAGCGTGCTTTCGTCCAATGGCAGCAAGTTGTTGTCATTTTTCAGCAACACCATTGCCTCCTCGGCCACGTGCCGCGCGGTGGCCTGATGTTCGGGTGTGTTGAGTGATCCCTTGGGTCCCGGGTCGAACATGTGCGTCGCAAACATCACCCGCAAGTTGCGCCGCACTTTGTCGTCCAATCCGGCCATTGGATACGTTCCGTCGCGCAATCCCTCCAAATACGCGTCTGCCAGATAAAACCCGTGGTAGGGCTGGTCGGTTCCCATCTCTAAATCCAAACCATTGAGCGCGGCTTCGGCGGTGTGATGCACCCCATTCCAATCGGAAACCACCAACCCCTGGAATCCCCATTCGCCTTTCAAAATCCGGTTCAACAAATAATCGTTCTCGCAGCAATACTGCCCGCGTAATCGATTGTAGGCCCCCATCACCGCCAGCACCCCGGCATCCTTCACCGCCGCTTGAAAGGCCGGCAAATACAACTCCCGCAAGGCCCGCTCGTCCAGTTCCACGCTGACGGACGTCCGTTCCGTCTCCTGGTTGTTGACCGCAAAATGCTTCGCGCACGAGGCCACCCCCTGTGATTGCTCGCCGACGATATATCCCACCGCCATACGCGAGGTCAAAAACGGGTCCTCCCCCATATACTCGAAGTTGCGCCCGCACAACGGCGTGCGTTGAAGGTTCAAACCCGGCCCCAACATAATATGCTTTCCACGCGCCCGGGCCTCCTGCCCGATGGCTTCGCCCTCCTTGCGGGCAAGGTCCGGATCCCACGTTGCCCCCAGTGCAATGCCGCACGGCATGCAGGTGGAAAAATCATCCGTCCGCCCTGCCGGCTTCCAATCGTCCGGCCCTATTTCTTCGCGCACTCCGTGCGGGCCATCCGACATCCACCGGCGCGGGATGCCCAGGCGCGGAACGGCCGATGCGGAAAATTTCGAATCGGCGTGCAGCAGGGCCACTTTTTCCTCCAGCGTTAATCTTCCCAGCAAGTCCTCCACCCGCGCCTCGCGCGGCTGGCTGGCGTCGAGGAAAAGGGGTGAATCGGCGGCGGTTGCCGTCATGACCAAGCCCAGCGTCAAGAATCCTGTCAGTACTGCCAAAATCGTGTTCATGGGAATATTATTCTTATTGGGCCTGGAGACGGTAAAAGCGGTTGGCTTGACCCACGGTATCGGTAGTTGTTTGGACGACGCCGTTGCCTGTAATGGACCCGCCCAGCAAATTCCATCCCGGATCGTTCAAGCTGTTTTTGTATTCTACCTGGTATTGGAACCCGCTTTGGGTGGGAAAGGTCAGCACAAGGTTTGCTCCGCTCGGGGTTGCGGCAAGCGTTGGAGGCGCAGCCTGCGTCAGTTGGGCGTACACGCGCACCCAGTCCACGAGGAGCGACGAGCTCCCGCCGGTGTTGAAGGGTGTCCCGGTGATCGGCCAACCTGATGTGCCGCCAATCGCATAATCTATCATTATGAAGAATGGAGTGGTGACATGAGCGGCTGGGGTTGGAACCTGGTTCGCCTGCAGTCCGTCGATATACCAGGTAATGTTCGAGGAATTGATCAAGCAGCCATAGATGTGGTAGCCTTGCCAGGGATAAGCTCCTCCTGGCATGGGGGTTGCCGGCGAGTACAAGGACGGCGCCGACCTATCATGCGAGCCGTCGGGATTCCAGTTGATACTCCCTTCCGATATTACAGCCTGATAACTGCCGGGCGTGTCAGTATTGCCGTACCATTCGAAAATGTCGATCTCCTCATTGGTGCCCTTGTTTAGACCCGCGATCGTACTCAGCCAGAATGCAGGCCAGGCGCCCTTGCCCGCATTGGGCATCTGGCAACGCATCTCAAAATATCCGTACTCTTGGGCAAAACCGGCCTCCGTCGTATCTACCGAGCACATAAAGCCCGATTGCCAGTTCGCACCGTTGATCGGGGTGCTGTTGGACCAGCACAGGTCGCTCAAAACGCCATTGGCAACGCTGAATGCGTTCGGATTCCAGCCGGATGAGGAGAACCAACCGGTGGCGCCATCGGCAGGATATCCAAACCAGGTCGCCGCCCCCTTCGGACTGCTGGACGACAAGCTCAAACTGTTGAATTCGTCGTCGAATGTCAGGGCGTAACGGGCCAGATTGATATCGCCCGTTGCACCGGTGGAATTGGGGAAGTCAACCGCCTCGCTGGAGTAGCCGGACGAACCAACGCCGTTCAACGCGACTACTTTGTAGTAATAGGTCGTGCCGTCGTTTACGCGGGAGTCGGTATAGGTGGTCGCTTTGATGCCGCTGAATAGCGCCGTCTCGCCACCGCTGGAAGTGCCGCGGCAGACCTCATACGCGGTGGCGCCGGGACTGGACGCCCAGTTCAACGTCACCGACGATGCTCCGCCACTCGCAGTTATCCAGGCTGGCGCCTGAAGCGCGCCGGCGGACGGCATCGCGAGACAGAGCGCGCCAAGGGAAATGAAAATGGGTGCCAGCTTTTTTGGGGTTAGCATTGTTTTGTTCATGCAAGGTTCACCGCGTTTTGGACATACTTCGGCGTGCCGTTCCGGCAACAATTGGAAAATTTGCGGTCGCGGCTCTCAATCGGCCTGATCAATCGTGCTGAGTTGTTGGCGATCAGATAAATCATTCCAAAGGCGGGGGAGCTGATTGCAATTTTCCAAATTCATAATTTGGCGCGGCGGCCATGAATATTTTCAACCGGCCGCCTGCAACAATGTCTGAGTAACGAATGTAACTGTACGGCCATGGCTGCCCGTTGAGTTCAACGCGCTGGATATAAATGTCGTCTGGTGAATTCCTCACGCTTTCCATGACGAAGGTTTTGCCATTGGGAAGCAGCATTGTGGCTTTATCCAAGGACGGGCTTCCGAGTGCGAAAACTCCAGAGACGGGATTCACCGGGTAAAAACCCAGCACGGAGAATATGTACCAGGCGCTCATTTGCCCGCAATCATCGTTCCCACAAATCCCCCCGGGCGTATTATCATAAAGCGTAGTGACGATTTGGCGCACGCGCGCCTGCGTTTTCCATGGCATCCCTGCGTAATCATACAAGTAGGGGTCATGATGGCAGGGTTCGTTTCCATGCACGTATTGGCCAATGACGCCGGTAATATCGACGGTGACCCCACCATACACTTTGGCGGGCATGGTGAATAATTGATCGAGCTTCGCGGCAAATGCCTGATCTCCTCCTTGCAACTGAATCAAGTCATAGGGATCCTGTTGCACATGCCAGGTGTATTGCCACGCATTGGCCTCCGTATAGTCGCCGCCGGCATCGCCGGCGTGCGAGATGATTAAAGGGTCAAATGGGCTGACCCAGGAGCCATCGGAGTTCCTTCCCCGCATCAAACCGGTGGTCTTGTCGAAAAGGTTCCGATAAAATTGAGACCGGCGTTTGAAAAATGCGTAATCGTCCTCTTTGCCAAGTTTCTTCGCCATCTGAGCCACGCACCAGTCATCATAGGCGCCTTCGAGTGTGCGTGAAACTGCTTCCTCCTTGATCAGGTCGGAAGGATAATAACCGTGGCTCATATAAATTTTCCAATCCGATTTGGGATGGTTCACCGTCGAGGAGGTTTTCACGGCAGCATAAGCTCTCTCGGCCTCATCCTCGCAAATTCCTTTCAAATAGGCGTCAACGATCATGGGAATGGCGTGGTTGGCGATCATGCAATTATTCTCGTGCCCCCATAACGTCCACATCGGCAGATATCCTTCCGCGTCAAAATGCGCCAAAAAAGTCTGCACGATGTCTCTGTCCACGCCCGGCCAGAGGATGGTATATAACGGATTCTTCGCCCGGAAAACGTCCCAGATGGAAAAAGTGGAATAATAAGCTTTGGCTTTCGACACCGCTACTTTATTGTCCGCCCCGCGATACCGCCCTTCCACATCCGCAATATTATTCGGCACCACCAGGGTGTGGTATAAAGCGGTGTAGAATGTTTCTTTTTGGTCCGGTGTCCCCTCGATTTGGATCGCGGCGAGAGATTTATTCCATTCGCGATTGGCAGCTTCCCTGATGCCTTCAAAATTCCAGCCGGGAATCTCCGCCGCCAGATTGTTTTTCGCCCCCTTCACGTCCACAGTGGAGATGGCAACTTTGGCTTCCAGGACCACGTTGGTCTCGTCCTGAAAGGTCAACACCAACTGTTGATTGCGGGTGGCGTTGGTTGGGCTCAGCCACGTGGTGGTGCCAATCGGTTGTCCGAGCTGAATCACGAAATAGACATGCTTTTCTCCGGCCCAGCCCTTGGTCACGGTGTAGCCAGAAATCACATTTGAACCTTCAAATTGGATCTCACTCTTAACCACATGCGTTAAGAGATCTTGCTTCGTTGGCACGATGCCATATCGCAGATCAAGCAACAGATGCGCGGTGTGGGTGGCAAACGTGTACCGGTGATAGCCACAATGCGCGGTTGCCGTCAGTTCCACCTTGACGCCATAATCAGGCAACTGCACCGAATAGTAACCGGGACTGGCCTCCTCGTGCGCATGCGAGAACCGGCTGCGATAATCCTGCTGCCGCACGTTCCCGGTGAAGGGCATGAGCCTCAAGTCTCCCAAGTCCATCCAGCCGGTTCCGCTCAAATGGGTATGCGAAAATCCTATGATGCTCGAATCTTCATAACGGTAGCCCGAGCAATAGTCCCAACCGGTGTTTCCGGTGTCAGGACTGAGCTGAACCAGGCCAAAAGGGACGGTGGCGCCTGGGTAGGTATGCCCAGGTCCGCAGAGCGCCAGCCCACCGGCGGTTCCAGTGCCGATGAATGGATTTACAAAACCAGCGTTATCCGGTCCGTTCGTCTCGCTTCTGCCGGTCACTGCCAAAAAACAGGCGAGCAACCAAAGACATGGAAAATTCGCAGGGGCGCCGGTTTGTTTGCTTCTGAGTGGCATTTCACTTGGTCTTTTGTGAGTTTCGCTGGGGGTCTAAAATTCGCGTGACCCTGGCCACCGCAGCCAGGGTCACGCATTACGGGTCATGTAATTGTCGGTCAGTTCAGTTCAGCCAGCACTTAGGGCGAGACCACCCGGTAGAATCGCGCCCCGTCCGTCGGATTGCTGTCCGTGAAGGACGTGGTGTTTCCGGTTGCAGGCGTGGGTGCTCCAAGGCTGGTCCAAATCCCACTGACCAGATTAGTCGTGTACTGAACTTCATAACTCACTCCGGCATAGGATTGCCAGCTCACGATGATGCCAGTCCCCGTCGGATTCGATGCCCCCGCCAGATTGTTGGTGATGGCGGTCACGTTGTACGCCGGCAACGACAAGCTCGGCGGCGACGTGTAAGTCATACCCACCAGCCCGTTGTTGATCGAAAGCCCGAAAATGTAACCAGCCTTGGTTACCGTTGTTCCTCCTCCCTGAATAGATGCGCTGTTGACATTGGGTTGAAATAATTCTTGCTGCAGAAGCAGCGGCGGCACCGGGAGCGCGTTCGTTGGTGTTCCATAAATTTGATAAACTGCCAGGTCGTTGGGCACATCGCCAGTTTCAGTGCCAGAAAGGATATTGGCGACCGGGTCCATCGAAATTCCTGTCATTGATGCGAAGGGCGCGTTAAAAGGGGCGCTGCCGGCGGGCAGGGCGAGCAGCACATTACAGTTGCCACTCACCGGATCGAAGGCTATTTCGTAAAGATCTTGATTCAGACTCTTGGCCCAGAACGTGTTGCCAGCTCCAAAGCAGATCCCCAACGAGCTGAAATTCGCCGGAATTCCGGTGGCATTGGTGATGATCAGCGGAATCGAGCTGAAACCAGTGCCGTCTGATGCAGTTGTGGTAAGCAGGGCGGCGTTGGTGGCGGGTCCGCCACTGGTATTCCATGTCCCCAACAGTATCTGGGTGTTCGTGCCTGCCCCGCGCACGGCCATAGTGTCGCCAAAACGATCACGTATTCCCGGCGCGCTCGGGTCGCCCGGCAAATAAGCATACGACGGCGCCGCGGAGGCAGACACACTCGGCCAGCTATAGACGATGAAGCTTCCGTGAGCGGCACCCGGACCAGACATATTGCACGCATATACCACCCCGTCATCCGCCACACCTACCTGATCGAGGTCAAATGCGTCGCCTGAATATGTAACCCCCACGGTGTCGAGAGCGAAAAGGTCATTGCCACTAGCGGCATCGAGAACATAAATGCCAAAGGTGACGGCACTGTGGTCGGCCACCAACACCGTCATGGTGTTGGTGTCAAACGCCATCCCCCGCGACGCGCTGTCGCTGGTGGATAGATAAGGCCGCGAGCCTGCTTGCAAGTCCCATAATGGGCTGAAATATGCAGGCGAAGTCACCGGCGCCGTGACGGCCAATCGCACTACCGTGCTCGTCACAACCCCGGCGGCGTTGCTGACGGTAACGTCATACCAGCCTGTGGACGATGCCAAGGGGACATAGGCCTGGTTTGTGGCTCCGGCAATGTTTGTCGCCGTCAGCACATTGCTCACCGAGTTAAGCGCCCACTGATAATATAGTGGCTGCGTGCCGGTGGCGAGCACATTAAATGTAACCGCGTTGGTTGAAGGAAATAGCAGCCCATTTCCTGGCGCGCCCGGTAACGTGAAACTCGTTATGCTCGGCGGTGTGGCGGCGGGAGTATAAGTGATACTTTCAGCAATTACACCGTTGTTACATGCCAAAGCGTATATGTAGTTTGTTTTCCCTGCCCCCCCCAGCGCCACAACGCCGATATCACTGTTCATCGAATTTGCCGCCGAAAAATTGGTGGTCGCCAGTGGGGAGCCCAGCCCGGTCATAGGCGGAACTTGATATAGAGACACTGAAACCTTGCCGGAGGTGCCCCCTGGCATCGGCCCTTCCGTGGCCAATAATCCCGACGCCGCGTTGTAGTTCATATATTCGGCCTGCGCGCTGAAGGCATTGGTCAATATGGCTCCCACCAGCACCGGGCTGGTCAGACTGGCAAAATTGGCCGGATACTGCACCAGATAGGTCGTAGCACCAAGGTTTGGATCGTAGAAAAAGGTATTGTTGGTGAAAAACGTGATTCCCTGAGCCACCGGGGATCCGTACCCGGTCTCGACCGACGTAACTACGCTTATGTTGGTCACTATCAGCAGCGTCGGGGTAAAGGATGTTAGGTTGGCCGTGCTGAGCATCACGAGGTTGCTGGTGCCGGTGTAAGCGCTGTTAAAGGTGACCGGAAAGATAATTTGGGTATTGAGGCCCGAACCGGTGATGGTCATGCAATCGCCTAACCGCTTGCTGGGGCTGGAAATGAGGCCCATGGTGGGGTCGCCGGAAAAGACCAGGGTGGGCGGGGTGGTCCAGTTGGTCCACATCCACACGTTCAAAGTCATGGGGGTTGAGGTCAGATTGCCCGAATATAGCACCCCATCATCGGCCACCGCTATCGCGTCTATCCCAAACCCCACTGGCGTCATGCCGTTCGTGTTAACTCTGCCCAGATAAGCGCCGGTGGAACCATTTAAGGCGTCGATGGTCGGCACTGTCTTGCTCGCCACGAATACGATGTTTGAAGCCACAGAATAAGCTAGGCCGCGATTGTTGCCGTTAGCGGCGCTAATGTCGGCGCCCGGGAGGGTATTGGTCGTGGCTTGCCAGGCTGGACTCAGCTTGTAAGACTGGGCCGTTGCCGGCAGACAACCGGCGGACAAGGCACATGCCACCAGCCAAAGCAGCCCCCATGGTTTTAGGAGACTGCCGTGGCGGAGCGGACGGCACTGAGGTGATTTGGATGTTTTCATGGTTTTAGCCAGGTTTTGTTTATTGTGTTTTATTGTGTTTGTTGGGATTATTTGGGAGAACTCGCGGGTCACCGAACCAGGACGGGGCAAAGCGCGTTCCAAGCCTGCAATCGTGGCTGCCGACGACAACCGGGCAGGGCATTTTGCTTTCAGGTTTAAGGGTTTCATCATGGCTATAATGGATTTATCTGGTGGGTTTGTATAGCCCATGAATATGGGGGTGTCCCTTGGCGCGGTGGACGGTGCAGATGCAGGTGGGCTTCCCGTGCTCAAGGGTCACCTAAGCAGCGTCGTTTCTTTGCCGAACCGTTCCCCAAAGGACTAGAAAAGCCGAATGCTCCAGCCCAAGAACATCGTTTCCGCCGCGTCAACGCCATGTCGCTCTTGGCGGCTGTTGGCGTTGAGCCAGCAAAAGAGGTTGCCCGCCAAACACCCTCGTAATCATCGCGAGATTACGGAGATTACCTTCGAAGTTTACGTAGCTGCTCAGTGGCCACCTTGATGAAAACATGGTAGATTTGCCGCGTTTTACGAAATGTGCCTACGACAACCTTTGAGTGTGAGAAGGTCCAATTATGACCGATCACCTTTCGTCGCCGTGACCAACGCCACGCATCCATGCGTCGCCGGCTGGGATGAAATCGCTTCAGAATTACGGCTGGCAATTGGCGGGGGGCGGGTGGAAAAACCAATTCTCGTCGTGGACTGTTATCCCGGGGTGAACGAACTGGCCGTGCTGAATGAACTAAAATCGCTGCTCGCACCGAAACTCGCCATCCATGCGGCGGAGGCGTACCACTCACCTGAGAAAATTGAAAAGCTCGTCGCGCCATTTCTCGGCAGCGATGATTCTGCGTTCGGCCGGTTGTCCGGTTTGTCTCTCGTGAATTTTTTCAACGCCGAACCGCTGTGGCGTTTCCGCCGAACCATTGATGAGCTAAAAGAGGGGCTGGTGCTGATTGTCGGTTGCGGCGCATCGCTGATTGCGTGGGGCCACGTTTTGGTTTATGCGGACCTCGCGCGCCGGACAGCGCAACAACGTTTTCGCCGCAATGAAATCGGCAATTTGGCCGTGGACAACCAAACAATCGCCGCGAATTTGAAATACAAACGGGCGTTCTTCGTGGATTGGCGGGTCGCCGACCGCTGGAAGCGTCCACTCATCAACCGCTGGGATTACGTCCTCGACACCAATAATCCGGCTGAACCCAAGCTGGCGGACGCGGGTGATGTCCGTTCTGGCATGCGCGAAACCGTGACACGTCCATTCCGGCTGGCGCCTTGTTTCGACCTCGCGCCCTGGGGGGGACAGGGGATGAAAGAAGTCCGCGATCTGGAGCGCAACCAGGAAAACTTCGGCTGGTGTTTCGATTGTGTGCCGGAAGAGAATTCGCTGCTCCTGGGAATTGGTGACACGCGCTTTGAAATTCCTGCAATGGATCTGATGTTTCACGCGTCTCGCGCGTTGCTGGGCGACGCGGTTCACTCGCGGTTTGGCGATGGGTTTCCGATCCGTTTCAACGTTCTCGACACTGCGGGCGCCGGAAATAATTGGTTTCAAGTTCATCCGCTGCCTGACTTTGTTCGGCAGAATTTTGGAGTGCGGTACACGCAGGATGAGAATTATTACCTGCTTGATGCCGGGGAAGATGCGCACGTCTATGTCGGATTGCGCGAAGGAATCGACCCGGCCGCGATGCAGCGCGACCTCGAGCTCGCAGAGTCGGGCGGAGCGCATTTTGCGGCGGAAAAGCACGCCAATCAGTTTGCAGCGAAAAGGCACGATCATTTTTTGATTCCCGCCGGCACGGTCCATGGTAGCGGCCCCCATTCGATGGTGCTCCAAATTTCCGCTACGCCTTATATTTTCACATTCGCAATGTGGAACTGGAGCAGGCTCAGTTGGAATAGCAAAGCAAAGCCGATTCATCTCACCCCCGATTTTGCCAAGGCGCAGCGGGAGCGTGACCCGGCCTGGCTGAAGGAAAACCTGGTGAACCGCGTCCAACCACTCAGGAATGGCGACGGCTGGCGTGAAGAGCGAACCGGTTTGCACGAGCGCAATTTTATTGAAACGCTCCGGCATTGGTTCACCAAAAAAGTACCGCACGACACCAACGGCGGCCTGAACGTGCTTAATCTTGTTGCAGGCGACGAAGCGGTCGTTGAAAGTCCGACGGATGCATTCGCCCCATTCGTGGTGCACTATGCGGAGACTTTCATCGTGCCGGCGGCGGTGGGTGAATATACGGTTCGCCCGCACGGCCCCTCTATCGGCAAGGAATGCGTCACCGTGAAGGCATTTGTGCGAACCAGTGCCTGGGCTTAAGCTCTGGATTGAGGGTCGCCAGACGTTCTATCGAGCATGTTGAATGACTCTCAAAATTTCGTTTGCCAGACGTGAGCTTGCCTGGCGCCCATAACTTTTCAAGTTTGCTGGATATGGAATCGGGAGCGCGAGCTTTAAGACCCGCTCTCCCGTCGATTTACTCATTGAGGAACAATTTCCACTCGGCGACTCCGTGGGCGTTGCGAATGAGGGCCGATACCGGCATTTCCTCCGGCGCGCGCGGGATGTTGAGCAACTTCAGGCCGGCCTTATGTGGAAGGCGGTCGGCCTTGCGCTGGTTTACGTCGCGGGCAGCCCGGCCGAGGTTCTCCCAAGTGTCCGCACCGCCGCGCGAGCGGGGCACCACGTGGTCGAGGTTGCCTTCGGCGGGGTGCAACAGCCGGCCAGTTCCGGTTCAGCACCAGCACGATCGTCTTGTTCAATATGTCGCTCATAAAAGCATCGTGATGCGTGACAGGTGATCCGTGAAGGATGACAGTGCCAACCACTGCCTTCACGCATCAGGCATCACGTTTCATGTCTGGGTGTTTGTTCTTTGTGGGATGGAAATCTTGCCGACGATTGTAAAATTTTGCAAAATTTGCGCGCGCTATGAAATTATTTCCCGTCATCGGTGTTATCGGAGCCGCGCTTTGTTTTCGAGCCAGCACAGGCACCGCATCGGCGCAACCCGCCGACGCACTCAGGGCAGTGCCGATTCAATCGGTGACCGTTGAGGATTCCTTCTGGTCCCCCAAACGCAAGGTGTGGGAGGAAGTCACCATCCCGGATTGCTTCGACAAATTTGAATACGACCGCGGCGGTGCGCTGAACAATTTTGATCGTGTCCGCGACTGCAAATCCAGCGGCCATGCCGGTCCGCCGTGGTATGACGGATTGATTTACGAGATGATCCGGGGTTCGGCGGATTTTCTCGCGGCGCGTCCCCGGGCCGTGCTGGAAAAGCGAATTGATGGTTACATTGCGCGTATCGCCGCCGCGCAGGCCGTGGATACAAACGGATATCTCAACACGTGGACAGAACTGGAGCATCCCAACTGGCGATGGGGATTGAATGGCGGTAACGACGGATGGCAACACGAAATGTATAATGTCGGCGCATTGAGCGAGGCGGCGGTGCATTATTACCAAGCAACGGGCAAGACCAGCCTGCTGAAAGTGGCCGTGAAGCTGGCGAATTACACCTGCGATCAAATCGGACCGGCGCCGAAATTTGAACTGGTTCCCAACCATGCAATGGTCGAGGAGGCCTTTGGAAATCTGTATCTGCTTTTCCGGGCAAATCCCGCGCTGAAGGGCGACCTGCCGGTGACGGTTGACGAGGAACGCTATCTGGAGCTCGCGCAATATTGGGTGCAAGCGCGCGGCCATCCGCGAAAGAATCAAAAATCATACGGCGCTTATAATCAGGATCAGCAGCCGGTTTTCGAGCAACAAACCATCGAAGGCCATGCCGTGCGAGCCGCGCTGTTGTGTGCCGGCGTGGCCGAATTGGCGGGAATCAACGGCCGGGATGATTACCGCGCCGCCGCCACGCGTCTTTGGGAGAACATGTGCGGCAAAAAAATGTACATTTCCGGCGGCATCGGCGCAACGGCAGAAGGCGAGGCGTTTGGCAACGATTACTTCCTGCCGAACGATGGCTATCTTGAAACCTGCGGCGCGGTCGCCGCCGGCTTTTTTGATCGCAACCTGAATTTATTGAGCGGCGATGCGCGCTATGCGGACGCACTCGAACGCGAACTTTACAATGGCGCACTGGCCGGTATTTCGTTGGCAGGAAATTCCTACGCCTACGTCAATCCATTACAGTCAGCCAACGGCAACTCGCGCTGGGCTTGGAACGGATGTCCGTGTTGTCCACCCATGCTGCTCAAGCTGATGGGCGCAATGCCCGGTTACATTTACGCGCAGGACCAGTCGGGCATTTACGTAAATCTTTTTGTCGGCAGCACGGCGAATATTCAACTCGGGGGCAAAGCCGTTCACCTCAAGCAAACCACTGATTATCCGTGGAACGGCGATGTGAAGATTGTGCTGGAATCTGCCAAAAGCGCCGATTTTGATTTGCATCTCCGCATTCCCGGCTGGTGCCAGGGCGCAACGTCCCCCGACGACTTGTATCGGGCCAGCCTCCGTCCGCTGAACGGTGCCGCACATTTGAAACTAAATGGAAAAACTGTGGAAAACTTGGCCATCGCTCGCGGCTATGCCACGGTGCATCGCCGCTGGAAGACGGGAGATGTGGTGCAACTGGACTTGGACATGCCGGTGCAGTTGGTAAAGGCAAATGCCCAAGTCGAGGCAGATAAAGATCGGGTCGCCCTGATGCGCGGGCCTATCCTCTACTGTTTCGAAGGCGCGGACAATGGCGCGGCGGTGCAAAACTTGGTTATCCCCCCGGGAACTGTCTTTGCTCCCGAATACCAGCCGCACGTTCTGGATGGAGCCACTGTGCTGACCGGCACGGTGACCGCATGGTTCCAGAACGCGACTGGTCAGACAGCGCCAACCCCATTCCGGGCGACTGCCATTCCCTATTTTGCAAATGCCAATCGCGGCACAACCCCGATGCAGGTGTGGATAGCAGAAAATCAAAACACCGCCAAAACGGAACGCCAGGAATGAACCGGTTCTAATTCGATATTAACCTTCTCGAACGCCGTTCAGTCCGCCCCAGCCGCTTTGGCCATCACGATTTGCTCCGCGGCGTTCGCGGGCACGGCGGTCTCAATTTCAGCCCTCATTGCCACCACAGCCAAAACCATTGCCATGACCAGCCTGCAAAAAATGATCAGCGGAACAGCTTTGATTGCCGTCGTCGGAGCCGGAATTTACGAAGCGCATCAGGCGCGGCAACTGCGGGGACAAATTAAATCTCTGCAGCAACAGGTGAAGCAACTGCTCGCGGAGAACGAGCGACTCTCGGTCAAACCGGCGTCGCCGATCCCACATTTGCCGGCGCCGCGAATGCTCGCCGCCGCCCCGACAGCGACAAACGCAACTCCTTAACACCGAGGCCCGGCTCGCTTGAGGGATTTCCACCCAGCCTCTCCCTTCTGAGCGGAGCGCCTCTGGTGGTTGGGCTAACCCGGTGCAAATGGCACTCCCGGCAGGATTCCCACCTGCAACCACGACGTTCGAAGCGTCGCGCTCTAATAATTTGAGCTGCGGAAGCCTGCGAAGGCCCGATGACGTTTCATATCAGGAAAATTTTTCAAATTGTCACTGGCGCAATTGTCAGTTCAAACCTAGATTACACCGTTCGCGAACACCTTAACGAGGAGCTTTTATGCCGACAACCAGCACGCCACAAACAAACAACGCGGTGCTCGCCGAGCAGGCTGCAAATCTTTTTCTTCAAGCGTTCGGGGATCATCCAGGCTTCCGGCTCGCGCATGCGAAAGGAATAGTCTGTGAAGGCACTTTTGCAGCCACACCAGACGCCAAAGAATTGAGTCGCGCCTCACATTTCAGCGGCAAGCCTGTCCCTGTAATCGTGCGTTTTTCAAATGCCACGGGAGTGCCCCAGATTCCCGATGGCGATCCGAACTCCAATCCCAAAGGCATGTCCATCGCATTTACGCTGCCCGGGGGAGAAGTCACGGACATTGTCGCCAATGGCCAGAACGGATTTCCTGCTGGAACACCGGCCGATTTCGTTGGCTTTCTCGGCAGTTTGCTGGCCACTCGACCGGACAGTCCAAAACCAACTCCGTTCGAGCAATTTCTCGCAGCGCATCGCAACACGGCGCGATTCCTTTCTACACCCAATCCGCAACCGGCCAGCTTCGCCACTTATTCCTACTTTGGCAATAATTGCTTTATTTTCGTGAACGCCGGAGGTAAACGCCAGGCGACTCGCTACCAAATCGTCCCGTTGGCTGGGGAACAGCATTTGGATCCGGCTGTAGCAGCAGCGAAGAGTCCGGACTTTCTTGCGGTTGAACTGCAAAACCGAATCGCCAAAGGGCCGGTGGAGTTTCGCCTCCAGGTCCAGATTGCAAACGCAACGGATCCAACCTCTGACGCCACCCTCGTCTGGCCCGACGATCGCAAAAAGGTTGTGCTCGGGACGATTCGGCTGACGTCCGTTGACCCCAACAGCGCGGAAACGCAGAAAAAACTGGTTTATGATCCGACGCACCTCACGGACGGCATTGAATTGTCTGATGACCCATTACCGGCCTTTCGCACGCAAGTTTATTCGATATCCATCGCGCGCCGCCTGGGCGCAAAATGATGTGCTCAGAGGGTTGCCAGCGAAAAACCCAGGTACGACCTGTATGCCGCGTTTCACCCGTGTTTCGGACGGGAATCCTTTGCGACGTTTGCTGGTGATTTCAAAGTTTGATTCGTGTGAATCGTGGATATGATTTGCCATACGGTCTCTGGGGTTGAATCTTCCGCCGCATAACCCTGGCCATTGGGAGTCAGCGTGAAGTTGAGCACGGCGGCCACTTGGGTCAACTCCGCCTCCATTTCAAAAGCACTGGGTGACGGTGGCGTTGCAACCTTCGCGGCGGCCTGCTTGGTGCTCCCACCATTCACTCCCTTCGCGCGCGGCAGGAGTGGCGGTAATTCTTCCGCCAGGGTCTCCAGCATGGAAGTTTTTTCCTGTTCTGCCCCTCGGCTTATGGCAATTTCCTTTGGCGACGCTATCTTTGCGCTCACCTCGATTTTCCCCAGCCTCAGCGATCAGCCGGAACGCTGGCAACAGTCGTGAGCTGGAAATTTACCTGGGTCATGGTCGTTTCGTGAGTTCGTCCGGATGATAACGCGTGCGCGAAAAAATGCCAATGGACTTCGATCCTTGCCGACGTCAGCGAATGAAGCACCTGAGCATTTCGTGCGCGTTGAATCTGCTCCACATGCGATGGCATCTTGCTTTGGTTGAGATTCCATTCCCATCGAACGCGCGGTGGTTTTGGAGCATCTCCGAAAGAATTCATCCTTGAAAGGAAAAATTCAATGATTCCTTCTCGTCTTTGACGGGACCATCTGTTAGAGGTGGGTAGCATTTTTCACCGAATCTATGGCGTCAATCATTGAAGAACTCGCTGTCGTTGCCGGGCAGGCTTGGCACAAAGAATGGCGTGACCCAGTGTGGAAGCAGTTCATTCTAACGGGTGACGCCAAGTTGTTGAATTCACTTCCAAAGTTTAAGCAGTATAGTTGGCTGCCATCAGAGTTGCTTCGGGCGTTGCCGTTGCCAGAGCAGTTTGACATAACGGGACAACGATTTCTGCAGGCTTGCCTGGCTGCCAATCTGCCAGAGGCATTAGGCTCTTGGCTGCGCCGCAGCATGCCCGATGAGGGCGCACAACGTTTCCAATTTTCAAAAGCGTGTACGATTGCTGAAGCCGCCGGCTATTCCAAACTTCTGCTGGCGGAGCAGGTGGCGGGGATGCGGCCTTTACGCGAACCGAAGGATTCTTCACCGACTCCGGCGGGCCAATTTCTGCTCGCGCTGGACGACAATACGCTTGCCGAACTGGCAGCCAAAGTGTGCCGAAGTACGAATCATGCTCTCGAGTTGACCGATTTGCTGACGTCGCAAGCCCCCGAGCGGTGGAAAGGTTTTCTCGAGAAACTCGGCCGACCCGCGGATGTTTCCGACCTTTTCCCATCGGTCTGGGTTTTACCACTCGAGGCCGACCCGAAAAGATTTCTGGAACCAGCGGCACGCGCTTTTGAACTCGCGGAAAACTGGCATTTGCGCTTCGCGTTGGGTGAAGCGCTGTGCAAGGCGGATCCACATAGGTTTCATGCACCAATGGAACAACTTTGCGTGGAACGTTTGCTCGCTCCGGACACGATGGTTCAAAAAAGACTCTGGCGGCAAGCCGAGCAGGCAGCCAAATGGCTGGTGGCAAATTCCGGGCAAGCCGCATTGCCGCATCTCGAAAAATATTTGGCCGCCCCGCTTGATTTCGATGCCGATCCAAAAAACCAGGCGGAGTTCAAAAACTCCGTTCTCAACGAGGCAGCGCAGGTCTTTAAGCGGGAAGTCATTCCGCTGTTTGAAGCATGTTTTGCTGTCGAGCAACCCGAAGTGCAGTTGCCAGCACTGAAGTTGTGGATTCCCATCGCGACGGATGCAGACACGGCATCCATCAAAGCCAAATTCTCGAAGCTGTTGACCTCTGAAGGTATCCTCAATGTTGCCCGCGCAGCACGGCTTGCAGGCGATTGGAAGCCAGCGTCAGTCGAAAGTGAACTTTGGCCAATCCTCGCCCATAAATCTCGCCCGGTACGCGACGCAGCCGCTGGTGCGCTGGCCAAACTCGGTGATGCAAGCCTGCCAAAAGCGAAGGAACTTTGGACGATCCGGCGCGCGGATGCGCGCATCGCCGCTGTGAGCTGGCTGCAATTGATCGGTACGCCGACCGCCGCGGCCGAGCTTAAATCCCGGTTGCAAGATGAAGAGGCCGAAGATGTTCGGGATGCGATTCTGTTGGCGCTGGACAAAATCGCCGGCGGAACCGGAGACGCGGATCCGGCAGAATTACGAGAACGCATTGAAACGACCGTGGCCAAGCTGAAAGGGCCGCCAGTCGAGTGGCTCGATCTGAAGCAGCTTCCCGCCGTGAGGCTCAAAGATGGCTCCCAGCTTTCAAACGACTGGCTGTTGTATTTGCTGTACCGCCAATCGCGCGTGAAAGAAATGCGCGCGGACATTGAAGCGCGGCCGGTATTTGAAAAGCTGGACCGGCAGACCACGGGGGATTTGGCGCTCGCGGTACTTCAGGCATTTTTTGGCTCCAAAGCAGATGCGGATGATCGCTGGCTAATGGCGTTTGCAGCCCTCATCGGCAACGACCGGTTGGTGCCAGCCTTCAGTCGGCAAATCAAGGACTGGGCGGATAACATGCGTGGCAAGCTTGCCGAATATGCGGTGCAGGCACTCGCGCTGCTTGGGAGTGACGCTGCGTTGCTGGCCGTGGATGCCATGGCAATTCGCTATCGTTCCAAAAACAAAAACATCGGCAAGGCAGCGACCGAGGCATTCGCCGCCGCGGCCGAGGCGCGCGGCCTGACTATCGAGGAACTGGGAGATCTGGTGGTGCCGTGGCTTGGTTTCAAGCATGGTGAACCAAGGATTGTGGAGGCCGGCAAGGCGAAGATCGAGGTCCGCATCAGCAATGATTTCAAAATTGTCCTGCGCGACACGGCCACGAACAAGAAGGTGGCCAAACTTCCAGATAGCATTTCCACCGAGGCCAAAACTGAGTCTAAAGAGTTGTCCTCCGGATTGAAGGAAGCTGTGAAGTCCCAGTTGCTGCGCATGGAAACGCTCATGGTTCGCCAGTTTCACTGGCCGGCGCCACGCTGGCAGGAATTATATCTGCGTCATCCGCTGCTGTTGCCTTTCGCGCAACGGCTGGTCTGGGGCGCCTACGACAATGCCGGAAAGTTGGTCGCGACCTTCCGCGCACTGGAGGACCAATCGCTTACAGACGCGGCGGATGAACCTTTCACATTGCCGCCATCAGGTCAGATCGGCATCGTGCATCCATTGGAGTTAAGCGCAGACGTCCGCCAGGCATGGCTCAAACATCTGGCTGATTACGATATCGTGCCCCCGTTTGCACAACTCGAACGCCCGGTCGTAATTGTCGCACCCAGTCAGGCGGGCGCAAAATTCGGCGGGGAAGTTGCGGAGACTGAGTTGAATGGCCTCACCTTCAAAGGCCGGGCCGAGCGTCTGGGCTGGTCGCGCGGTTCGGTTTGCGACGCGGGTTGCATCAATTTTTATCTGAAGACTTTTCCAGCGGCGGGTGTAGATGTCTTCGTAGCCACTGAGGGCATGTACGTGGGCATGGATATGTACTCGAATGTCACGCTCGGAAAAATATTTTTCACCAAGCACGACAGCGTGCAAATTGGCAGCTACATTTACGACGAGCCGGGCGATGAGCAAGACCCGCGGCTGGTTCCGTTTGGCGAGGTCCCGTCCATCGCGTTTTCGGAGGCAATGGGCGACCTCACGCGAATTGCTGGCAAAGATAAAACATCCACTGAACAAAATACGGAGCAATAATATGCTGGAATGGCTAAAGAAACTTGGGGGCAAACCGTGGCAGAACAAAGCCGGGCTGGAGGAAAAAGCCGTGGCTTTGCTGGCGGAGGATTTCGGCGTGCTCGAACCACTCAACCCCGACCTGCCGGCGGAGATTCTCCGCTTCCTTCTAGACGGCGAAGGCGTGGAGGTGTTGGCGCGTTTGAAAGGCACGCAAACCGCAGGCGAAACGCTTGGCGTTGTTCGCTCCTTCAGTCCTAAAATTAAAGCCCATATCGAACCGCGTGTCCGTTTTTTCGAGTGCCTTCGCAATGCGCCGCCGGTTTTCTTTATTAGGCTCGGCCGCGTTTATGAAGCGGCAGCCCTGGCGCCGGTGTCCCATCCCATTTTTCAAACGGTCCAGCGCACGTCATTTCTGCCGGAGGTGGGTTTTGGCGACCCGAAGTTGAGCTGGCTGGACACCCTGCTGGTCACCGCAACGGGCCTGGTTGTGCATACCTACCCGCGACGCTGCCACGTATGCCCGGCGCTGAACGCAGAATTGATCGAGGCTATGCTCGATCTGGAAGGCTTTGCCAAAGACCGGTTGGTACGCGCTGGTTTTTTGCCGCCGCTGCAGAGGTTTGGCGGCCCCTTCCTCGAGCCGGTGTTTCTGGTTTTGAAAGGCCTGGCCGAGAGGGCCGTGCGGCATCAATCTGTTTTGCTCGAAATTCTGGATCATCCAGATTTCAAACAACGCGTGTATGCGTTGGAAATGATGAGGAAGTGTGCTGTTCCTCTGGAACCATTCGCGGCGAAGCTGGTTGAGCTGGTCGCGAGTTCCAGCAAGTTGGTCCGCGAGCAGACGGAGATTCTGCTGGTTGAGGCCAAGCCGCAGTTTATTCCATTGCTAAAGGAAAAGATTGTGACCGGTGAAAATGACGAGCGCCTGGCAGCGGCGCGGCTTCTCTGGCGGTGGGAGGGCGAATCAGTCCGTGAATTTTTGGAACAGCGTCTTGGGGACGAAAAAAGCAAGAAAGTTGTCCAAGGTATCCAGGACCTATTGCATGTGCCGGTTCAACCAGTCATTCCGGCGGCAGAGGATCCGTTGCGGCTCCCGGATTTGCCGCCCATCCCTGCGTACCTCCCCTTGGTTGCCGAAACTGAAAAGGTCTGGCGGGAATGTTTCGACCATATCAATCGCGGGATCGTGCAAGTGCGGAC
>Ga0302320_10003758_pt1 | contig 34936 bp, 42 predicted proteins | sample Bog_T0_3_FD_202130 | JGI IMG/M metagenome (GOLD analysis project Ga0302320, IMG submission 202130) | Peat permafrost microbial communities from Stordalen Mire near Abisko, Sweden - Bog_T0_3 | ecosystem: Environmental > Terrestrial > Soil > Wetlands > Peat | place: Sweden: Abisko, Stordalen Mire...
CGCGGCTGCAGAACAGCACATTTTGAATCTTATTGGCCGCGAGAAAACGCGCCAGTAAAATCGACGACAGCAGCAGAATTGGAAAGTTGAAACGCGACTGGATCAACTGCAATTGCCGCATCACCGGATCGTCGCGCCAAGTCGACAACCGCGCCTGCCGGACGATCTGCGCGAGACCGCGAAAGCCGTTCTGCAGAAACCAGGTCTCGACGCCGTCGGGCGAGGCAATCTTCGTATGCCGGCTGACGATGCCGAAGCCTTGCGGTGACTGCACGTCGGACACCTGGTTGTCGCCGAGATGTTCCTCGATTTCATAATGCGCCTGCAGCAGCGGCCAGATCTTGCCCGAGCTTTTGCCGTGCGAGCTGACGACAAGGCCGATCTCCTTGGCGAGGCCGGCCTTCTTCAGCAGCATGCGGATCACTTCCTCAGGCAGATACATGTCCGAGACCGCGACGTCGCCGTCACGCACCAGCGCCAGATTTTCGGCGATTGGGGTGACCGCTTCGAGTTCGAGGAAAATCTCGGCCGCCTGTGCCGCATCCCGCTGTTGCGGAGTCCAGCCGCGGATTTTCATGAGCTCTTCGTAGATGTCGTCCATGGTATAGCTACCGCCGAAAACGCGCTGCTCGGCGGCGACGCGGTCGGCGGCAAAGCCCGGATTCTTGGTGAGAGCTTCGACGCGGGCAAAGATGCTGCGCGCGTCGATGCAGTCGCGCCCGATCAACGTGTCGAAAATATCGAAGCTGCGGACCGCGCGCTTTGCCGATGAGGCGGGCAGCGGCGGCGTCGCGCCGGTGGGCGCATCGGCGCCGGCGGGTGTTTCGAGAATGGCTTTATTCATTGGCTCTCCGGCACCAGCGAATCGCAAACCGAATCGCACGCCGCATGGTACCTCCGGCACGGCCCCCGAACCACCGGCGCGTACCGGCGCGACCGGTTGGTGCGCCGCCTGGTAGCGGGCTATACTTTCCGGCCATCCTCAAGGAGCAAGGTTATGCGTATTGCGGTCATGGCGGCGGGCGCGGTCGGCGGCTATTTCGGCGCGCGCATGGCGGCGGCCGGCCACGACGTGTTCTTCATCGCGCGCGGTGCCAATCTCGCGGCCATGAAAAGCAAAGGCCTCACGATCGAGAGCGTGCATGGCGACCTGCATCTGCCGAAACCGAACGTCACCGATGACCCCAAAAGCGTCGGGCCGGTGGAAATCGTCCTGTTCGCGGTCAAGCTTTGGGACACCGAGAAGGCGGCCGAACTGGCCAAGCCTATGGCCGGGCCCGGCACCCGCCTCATTACTTTGCAAAACGGTATCGACAGCGTGGAGCGGCTGGCGCCGATCATAGGAGCCGACCGAACCATCGGCGGCGCGGCCTATATCGCCGCCACCATCGCCGAACCCGGCGTCATTCAACAGACCAGCAGTTTCGCCATGATGCGCTTTGGCCGCGCCGACAGACGCGCCGACGCCGGGCTGCAAGCCTTTGTGGACGCCGGCAAGGCGGCCAAGATCGACGTCGCACTTTCGGCCGACATCGAACGCGAGCGCTGGCAGAAATTCATCTTCCTCACCGCCATGGCCGGTTCGACCTCGGCCTTGCGCTCGGCCATCGGTCCGATCGTGGCCGACCCGGAACTGCGCGGCTTCTTCCGCCAACTCATGGAAGAAGCTTTCGCCATAGGCAAAGCCAAGGGCGTGGCGCTCGATCCAGCCTATATCGAGGAGCGGATGAATTTTGTGCAGACCAAGGTCGAACCCGGCATGAAGGCCTCAATGGCGCATGATCTGGAGCGCGGCAACAGGCTGGAACTGGACTGGCTGACCGGCAAGGTGCGGGAAATGGGCCGCAGCCTCGCCATACCCACTCCCGCGAGCGATACAGTCTATGCCGTGCTCAAGTTGCACCGCAGCGGCAAGGCCTAATGCCGACGTGCGTAATTAAGAGCGCAGGCCAACATTACATGGTTTTAATTCTAGGCCCGTCCGCTAGGATGGGGTAAAGATCAGTCAAAAGTGGTCTCTACGGCCCTGGGAGGGGACTGTCTTGTTAGAGAATTTACTCCACAAGCGCGATTTCTACGCCGGCGGCATCATGACCTTGATGGGCGCAGCGGTGACCCTCAATTCGACCACCTATAACACCGGCACGCTCATGCATATGGGGCCGGGGATGTTTCCGTTCATCCTCGGCTGCGTACTCACACTGATCGGCGTCGCGATTTTAGGATCGGCACTGGTCACCCCGCTCGGCGAAGACGAACACATCCTGCCGCGTAATAAGGAGTGGCTCGGCTGGGGCTTGATCCTGGCTGGCCCGATCTCGTTCATTATCATGGGTCATTTTTTCGGGATGGCGGCGGCGACCTTCTCCTGCGTCTTCATCTCCGCCCTTGGCGACCGCGAATCGACCCTGAAAAGCTCGGCCGTGCTGGCGCTTTGCATCACCGTGCCCGGTTGCTTCCTGTTCACCTATGTCCTCCAGCTACCGTTCCCCTTGTTCCGTTGGGCGATTTAAATGATTTCCACCGCACTGTCCGATCTCTGGTTCGGCTTTGGCGTAGCGCTTGAGCCGCACAATCTCATGTGGTGCTTCGTCGGCGTGCTGGTCGGCAACATGGTCGGCGTGCTGCCGGGCATGGGCCCGCTCGCGACCATCTCGATCCTGTTGCCGCTCACCTTCGGCATCAAGCCGGTCGGCGCCATTCTGATGCTGGCGGGCGTTTTCTACGGCGCGCAATATGGCGGCGCCATCTGCTCGATCCTGCTCAATCTGCCGTGCCATCCACCGCACGCGGTCACTTGTCTCGATGGCTTTCCACTCACCAAGCAGGGCCGCGGCGGCGCGGCGCTGGGCATCACGGTGATTTCGTCCTTTATCGGCGCCTCCTGGGGCATCACCGAAATGATCTTCCTGTCGCCGGTGCTGGTGACAGTGGCTTTGAAATTCGGCCCGGCCGAGATCTGTTCGCTCATGCTGCTCGGACTGCTGGCGGGCTCGACGCTGGCGCGCGGTTCGCCGCTCAAGGGCGTAGCCATGACCGTTTGCGGGCTGCTGATCGGCATTGTCGGCAGCGACATCGAGACCGGCACGCCGCGCTTTACTTTCGGCATCCCCAATCTGTTCGACGGCGTCGAAATCGTCGCCTTGGCGCTCGGCCTGTTCGGCATCGCCGAGTTCATGAAGAGCGTGAATCAGCTCTCCGAAGTCGATACCAAATACACCAATGTGAAATTCAAGGATCTGCGGCCGACTAAGGATGAACTGCGGCGCGCGTGGCCGGCGATGTTCCGCGGCACGCTGGTCGGCAGCCTGTGCGCGCTTATTCCCGGCACCGGCCCGACCATCGCCTCGTTCATCGCCTACGCCACCGAAAAGAAGATTTCCAAGACGCCGGAATTGTTCGGCACCGGCATGATCGAGGGCGTCGCCTCGCCGGAGGCCTCGACGCATTCCTCGGTGCAGGGCGACTTCATTCCGACCATGAGCCTCGGCATTCCCGGCGACGCGGTGATGGCGCTGATCCTGGGCGCGCTGATGATTCAGGGCATCGTGCCGGGCCCGCAATTGATTTCCGAGCATCCGGATATTTTCTGGGGCCTGGTGGCGAGCTTCTGGATCGGCAACATCATGCTGGTCGTGCTCAACGTGCCGATGATCGGTTTGTGGGTGAAGCTCTTGACCATCCCGTACCGCTATCTCTATCCGAGCGCGCTGTTCTTCGTGTGTATCGGTGTCTACTCGACCAACAACGACATGTTCCAGGTCGGCGAGACCATCATCATCGGCCTGGTCGGCTATCTGCTGCTGCTGTTGGATTTCCACCCGGCGCCAGTGCTGCTTGGCTTCGTGCTGGGGCCGCGTTTCGAGGAAAACTTCCGCCGCGCCATGCTGATTTCGCGCGGCGACATCCTGGTGTTCGTCAAGCATCCGATCAGCGCCTTCTTCGTCAGCCTGTGCGTTATTTTGATCCTGGCGCAGGTCTACGTGCGGCTGCGCAAGCCGAAGGCACTGGCGTCGCTCGATCTCAAATTGGCGACCGACGCGCATGCGCATGACCCGACCTCGCGCGCTCCGGCCGAATAAGCACGCGGGCCGGCGCGCTGAAATTTTCGACTTGCCGATAATCGCCAATTTATTGGATGCGCGGCGCGTTTCGCGGCCGCGAATTTGCACATATTTTTCGACTACGCAGTCATACGTAGCCGCGTGCAAACCGAGAAATTAATATTTATAGCCGTCAATCGATCCGGTGACGGCCGATCAATCCAAGTCGCACAAAATGGTGCGCGTAAAAATTCCGGAGTCGATGTGACGACCTATCGCATTCTTCACGTCGACGGCGATACCTTGATGCGGGAGATGGTGGAGCTTGCGCTCGATCTCGAGCCGGCCTTCGCCTTGATGAGCGCCGCCGACGGCCAGGAGGCGCTGGCGATGGCGCCGGATTGGGCGCCGAACTTGATCCTTTGCGACTTGGTGATGCCGGACATGGATGGGACTGCCGTGCTGGCGCAGTTGCGCAAGAACCAGGCGACCGCCAGGATGCCGTTTATTTTCATGACCGCGCGCGCCGAACCGGATGAAGTGGCGCGGCTCAAATCGCTGGGCGCGCTGGCGGTGATCGCCAAGCCGTTCAACCCCGCCACGCTCGCCGCAACCCTGCGTGGCCATCTGCGCGATGCCAGACTGGCGGCCGCCGGCTATAACTTTGGCGAGCGCCTGCGCAGCGACACGCTCGCTTTGACGGCATTCCGCGCCACTTTGCACGGCCGGCAGGATACCTCGCCGATGCCGGAAGGCTTGCAGTCCTGCGCCCACAAGCTGGCCGGCGCCGCCGGGGTTTTCGGATTGAAGAACGTCAGCCGTTCGGCCTCCGCGCTTGAGGAATCCATCATCGCGCAGAGCGCGGGCCGCGGCACACCGGGAAAAGTCGAATCCAGCCTCGACGCGCTTCTCGCCTGTATCGAACGCAAATAACGGACAAGTAACGGAGCAGACATGACGGAAGTAATAGAGACCGGCCAAAAGGCGCCGCCCAAAATGCTCATTGCCGACGACGATCCCGCCATTGTGCGGCTGCTCGCCGACCGATGCATGAAGATGGGCTTCAAGGTGGAAACCGCCGCCAACGGCATGCAATTGCTGATCAAGGCGCGCCGCAGCCAGCCCGACATCATGATCGTCGATGTCAACATGCCCGAGATGGACGGGCTTTCGGTCTGCTCGCGCCTGCTCGACCCCGGCAGCAAACGTGTCGAGGTCGTCGTGGTCACCGGCAATTCCGACCCCGAAACCGCCGAGCGTTGCGAAAGCCTCGGGCTGTTCTATGGACGCAAAGGCCCCGATTTCTGGAAAAGCATCGAAACCGCGCAGACCGAAATTTATCCGGACTTGGCGGCCGCATCGAAGAACAGGAAATGCAATCGACCGGCGCTGAAATCCATCAGCGCCCGCGCGTGCTGGTGATCGACGACGATCCGGCCATCCAGGAGTTTCTCTCCAGCAGGCTCGCTAAATACGGCATCGATACGTTATACGCCGCCGATGCCGTGCATGGATTTCGCATGGCCTGCAGGGAACACCCGAGCGTCATCATTACGGATAATTTCATGCCGGACGGCGACGCCCAATATCTGCTGCATCGGCTGCGCAGCGCGCCGGCGACCGAGAGCATCCCTGTCTTCATCATCAGCGGGCGGGACATCGACGAGGTCACCCAGCAAACGCTGCGGCGCGAGATCGGCGGTCATCCCGGCGCCGCGCGGATATTCAAAAAGTCGTTCGATACCGAGGAGCTTTTCGGCGCTTTGAAAAAATTCTGTGCCTTCGAAATCGGTCAACTCGCAAATTGATCCGTTCCAGGCAGGCCGGTAACGGGCGGCCTCCAGCAACTGCATGCGGCGGGCGCACGCGCGGCGCCCAAGATCGCCGGCATCGCCGCCATGGCGGCCTGAATGGCGGCCTGAACCGCCCTTATTGACAGCCCGGCCCCCAAGCCTACATTAGCCCCGTTCCGAGGGGTGCCCCCGTTGGGCTGAGAAAAACCCTTAGAACCTGATCCGGGTCATGCCGGCGAAGGGACAGGGACTTCTAGACGCTACTTCCCCCTTGTTCTCCTTTGGCCGGCGAAAAATAACCTGCGCGCGCGTTCCGCGCCGCCGGGGGCCGCGGGGTGGAGAAGAGCAATGCAGCGATCGATCTATCTCGCCAGACTGATGGGCCCGGTGTTCGCGGCCATCGGCATCGGCCTGCTGCTCAATAGCGAAATCTACCGCGTCATCCTTGCCGAGGGGCTCAACAGCCCCATCCTCATCTTCATCACCGGCCTGCTGATCATGCCGACGGGTATCGCCATCGTGCTGGCGCACAATGTCTGGATCGGCGACTGGCGGCTGATCATCACCTTGTTCGGCTGGCTGTGCGCGATCGGCGGCACCATCCGCATTATCTATCCGCAACTGGCCATCGCGGTCGGCGACTCGGTCTATAGCCACCCCGTGGCGCCGCTGATAGCTGGCATCGCCATGCTGATTCTGGGCTTTGTGCTGGTCTATTGCGGCTATGCCGAAGAATTCGAGAAACTTTTCAAGATCCCCGCGCGTAAGCCGCGCAAACGGAGCAAGTCGTCATGAATATCCACGATCCGAACGTCACGGTGCCCAAGGTGACGACGGGCGCGCTGCCCGCCTCGCGCAAGATTTATGTCGCGCCTGATGAAGCGCCCGATCTGCGCGTGCCGGTACGCGAGATCATTTTGGAGCAAAGCGCGAAGGAGCCGAATGTCCACGTCTATGACACCACCGGCGCCTATTCCGATGCTGACGCTACAATAGACGTCGAGAAAGGCCTTTCGCGCGCCCGCATCGAATGGGTCAAGCAACGCGGCGGCGTCGAGGAATATGACGGCCGTCCGATCCAGCCGGTCGATAACGGCAACGCCACTGGCAAGTACCTGGCGCGGAATTTTCCGAATACGCCGAAGCCGTGGCGGGCGCTCGATGGCAAGCCGGTCACCCAATATGAATTCGCCAAGGCCGGCATCATCACCAAGGAAATGATCTACGTCGCGGCGCGCGAGAATGTCGGCCGCAAGAAAATGCTCGACCGCGCCGAGGCAGCGCTCGCTGACGGCGAGCAGTTCGGCGGCGCTTTGCCCGCATTCGTGACGCCGGAATTCGTGCGCAGCGAAATCGCGCGCGGCCGCGCCATCATTCCATCCAACATCAACCATGCTGAATTGGAGCCGATGATCATCGGCCGAAATTTCCTGGTCAAGATCAACGCCAATATCGGCAACTCCGCCGTCTCGTCCTCGGTCGAAGAAGAGATCGAGAAGATGGTCTGGGCGATCCGCTGGGGCGCCGACACGGTGATGGACCTCTCGACCGGGCGCAACATTCACAACACGCGCGAATGGATCTTGCGCAATTCGCCGGTGCCGATCGGCACGGTTCCGATTTATCAGGCGCTCGAGAAGGTCGACGGCGATCCGGTCAAGCTCGACTGGGAATGCTACAAGGACACGCTCATTGAGCAGTGCGAACAGGGCGTCGATTATTTCACCATCCACGCCGGCGTGCGGCTCGCGTATGTTCCATTAACGGCAAACAGAGTCACCGGCATCGTCTCGCGCGGCGGCTCGATCATGGCGAAGTGGTGCTTGTCGCGTCATAAGGAGAGCTTCCTCTACGAGCGCTTCGACGAGATTTGCGACATCATGCGCAAATACGATGTGTCGTTCTCGCTCGGCGACGGCCTGCGCCCCGGTTCGATCGCCGACGCCAATGACCGCGCGCAATTCGCCGAACTCGAAACGCTCGGCGAACTCACCCAGGTCGCCTGGCAGAAAGGCTGCCAGGTCATGATCGAAGGCCCCGGCCACGTGCCGATGCACAAGATTAAGATCAACATGGACAAGCAGCTCAAGGAGTGCGGCGAGGCGCCGTTCTATACGCTCGGGCCGCTGACCACCGACATCGCGCCGGGCTACGACCACATCACCTCGGGCATCGGCGCCGCCATGATCGGCTGGTTCGGCTGCGCCATGCTCTGCTACGTGACGCCGAAGGAACATCTCGGTCTGCCCGACCGCGACGACGTCAAGGAAGGCGTCATCACCTACAAGATCGCGGCGCACGCGGCCGACTTGGCCAAGGGCCACCCGGCGGCGCAATTGCGCGACGACGCGCTCAGCCGCGCGCGCTTCGACTTCCGCTGGCAGGACCAGTTCAACCTCGGGCTCGATCCCGAAACCGCGCGCGAATATCACGACGAGACGCTGCCCAAGGAAGCGCACAAGGTGGCGCATTTCTGCTCGATGTGCGGGCCGAAGTTTTGTTCGATGAAGATCACTCAGGATGTGCGGGATTATGCGGCGACCTTGAATGACAAAGAGGCGGGAATGGCCGAAATGTCAGAGAAGTTTAAGTCGATGGGCGAGCAGGTTTATGTGCCGGCCGACGCCGTGAAGGATAGCAATAAGGTGTTCTGAGCGAATCCGTACTCACCCCAAGGCGGCGCGTAATGCGCGATACCCTGTAGGATGGGAAGCAACGATGCATCGGCAATGACGCAATCGTCGATTTCCCTTGTGCGTGCGGCGATGCGGTTACTTATGGCGGCTTTCTTCATTGGCGGGTTCGCCCTGCATCTTGAGGCCGCCGACGGCTTAGTCGCGATCATGCCGGATTGGGTGCCCTTGCCGCGCACCGTCGTGTTCGTCACCGGTGTATTGGAATTGCTGGGGGGCATCGGCCTGTTGCTGCCGCCGACGCGCCGCTGGGCCGGGATTTGCCTCGCGATTTACGTCATCGCGGTGTGGCCCGCCAATATCAAGCAGGCGGTCGAGCACATTGTGCTGCCGCCGATCCCCGATAGCTGGTGGTACCACGGCCCGCGCATCGCGCTGCAGCCGGTGCTCGCCTGGTGGGCATTGTTCTGCGCCGGCGCAATCGATTGGCCCTCGCGGCGAAACGGCGCGCGGCCCTAAGCGCGTCGTGCGCACCCCATAAAAAACGGGCCAGCCTTTCTGCCAGCCCGCTCCTTTCTCGCATATAAACGCCAGCCTATTTCAACGACAGCGCCAGCCCGCTGAGATCGGCGCTCACGATAAGGCCGGTTTGCATGCCCGACAGCGTGAGTACCGCGCCGTTCTGGTTGGTCAGCACCACGCCCTGGGCGCCGCGAATAAGCGCGGCGCCAGCGCCGGCCTGGCCATAGACGCCCGCGACATCAGACGCGCGCGAGATATTGGTGACCCGGCCGTGGAAATTCGTCTCCGACGCGCCGAAGGTAAAGCCGTAGCTCAAGCCGCCGATGGAGAGCGGATACCGGCGGCCGTGGAAAGTCAGGGTGCCGCTGCCGGCCGAGCCGCCGAAGACAAATCCGGCCTTCACGATCTGGATGCTGATGGAGCCGCTATCGGCCAAAGCCGCGGAAGAGGCGACGGAAGCGCCCGTCAAGGCAAGCAGTGCGACAAGACCAGTACGAAGCCGGCGAGATACGCGCATGGGTTTAAGTCCTTCTGGGAAACGTTGGGCGAAAGAGCCGGTCGGCTCAAAAGATTGAGTCGCCTAACGGACAATCCGCCAAGCCGCCGAGAGTTCCATCGCGTTCCATCTGGCTGGACCGCCCCTCCCCGGTTACCGCTTGAACAGGCCGATCAGTTCGGCTTTCGCCAGCGTGTTGAAATGCAGGTTGAATCCGACCACCGCGGCGGAGGTATCGGCTTTCACCGGCAGGCTTTCGACGCCCACGGCAAATATTGTGAACAGATAGCGGTGCGGATGGTCGCCTTGCGGCGGGCATGGGCCGCCATAACCGGGCGCGCCAAAGTCGGTGCGCGCCGACAAAGCGCCCTTGGGCAACGTACCGCTTTTGCTGCCGGCGCTGAGCGCGAGCTCGGTCACGTCGGGCGGAATATTCACCACCAGCCAATGCCAGAAACCCGACCCCGTCGGCGCGTCGGGATCGAAGCAGGTCAGCGCGAAGCTCTTGGTGCCGGCCGGCGCGCCGCTCCATTTTAGATGCGGCGACTGATTGCCGCCGGCGCAGCCAAAGCCAAAATCCTCCGACAGGATGAAATCCTTGGCGAGATAGTCGCCGTCCTTGAAACTATTGCTAGTGAGCGTGAAGGCCATGCGACTTCTCCTTTGCGCGATCGATCATGCGCAAGGTAGCGCCACCGCTACAATGCGCAATCCAGTGCAAAAAAAAATCCAACGCAAGAGGTTGCCCGGTAAGCGGCGCGGGCGCGCGGTTCCCGATCGAACGACATTGCGTCTAATTGGTCGAGACCTTGGTAATCATGTGGCCCGAATAGAGCGGCTGCGCGCCGAAAGACGCTCGGAAGTGCCCAATAAATCACTGAATTAATGAGAATTTGATTTGGCCCACCTAGTTTCGCGCGATGGCTGCAGCCGCCAACACGACTGAACTGTCGATCACCGGCGTCTTTGTGGCGCGGCGCGATCAGGTGCGCGTGCGCGTCGGGCTCTGCGTCATCGTGGCTCTCATGTTTCAGAATTTCACCGGCACTTTTGCGGCCGTCACGTGGGCGGGTTCCTACATCGTGCTACAGGCGATCGAATATTTTTTGTTCCGGCACGTCACCGCAGCCCAGCCGTTCACCCGGCGCGGCATGGTGGGTTTTCTGGCCTTCCTGGTACTGACCAATTTTTGGTTTGCCGCCTTTGGCCTCGTCGAGGCCTACCAAGCTGGATCTTACGGCCTGCTCTGCGCAGGCCTATTGTGGTCGGGCGCGATCCTGAACGCGGCCATGGTCAGCGGCCAATCGCGGCTCGCTTTGGCCTGCGCCATGACGCCGCCGCTGCTGCACTTTTTTTCCATGCCCTATTTCGTGATAACTGAAGGCGGCACGCTCAGCGCCGGCTTCATCTTGCTGACCGCCGGCTTGCTCAACGGCGGCGGCGCCATCACGATCTGGTCGGGCGGGCAAAAACTGATGGCAACGGCCGCCAGCGCCCGCGAAATCGCGCGCGCCGCTTTGCTCGATCCCGACACCGGCTTGCCCAACCGGCAGGCCGTGCAGAGCCGCGTCATGGAGTTGCACGAGACCGCCGGCGACGGCGTCGTGTTCGTTGCGGCAATCGGCATCGACCGCTTCGTTCATCTGCGCGGCGCCATCGGACATGCCTTGATATTCGAATTGATTTGCGAACTCGCGGCCCGTTCGCACGAGGCCGTGACCGATGCGCCGGTTTCGCGCCTGTCGGACAGCACGCTCGGCTTGGCCTTCATCGCGCACGACCCCGCGGAAGGCCTGCGTATCGCCGCCGCTTTGCAAAAAACGCTGAATACGCCGATTCCCCTGCGCGACAACAGCGTGGATGTGAGCGTGACCGTCGGGCTGAGCAAGCTGGCCGACGAATCCGCCGTCGCATCGGCCGCCGAAGTGTCCATCGTCGATCGCGCGATGATCGCGGTCGATCAGGCGCGAGCCACGCGCAGGCCGGTCGCCCGTTTCGACGCGACTCTGTATGGCAGCCCCGGTAGCAACCTGTCGCTGATGAGCGAAATGCTGCGCGCCTTCGAAAACGGCCAAATGAGCGTCCATTATCAGGCGAAACTCGCACTGCGCTCGGGCAAGATCATCGGCATCGAAGCGCTGATCCGCTGGGCGCATCCTGAGCGCGGCGCGATCGGACCCGACCTGTTCGTGCATATGGCCGAAGAAACCGGGCATATCGCGGCTTTGACCGAATGGGTGCTACGCCACGCGGTCGAGGACCAGCGCGTGCTGAGCGCCGCCGGCCACGATCTCGGCGTGTCGATCAACTGGTCCGGCGTCGTCATCGATGACCGGCCCTTAACCGATCTGGCCCTACAAATCGCCGCCAAGGCTTGCGGCAAAGTCTGCTTTGAAGTCACCGAAACCGCGATCATCGGCAACGCGCGACTGGCGCGCCAGACGTTGGAGCGCTTTCGCGGCGCCGGAATTGCGATTTCGATCGACGATTACGGCGCCGGCCTATCTTCGCTAGCCTATCTCAAGAACATTCCGGCCGACGAGCTGAAAATCGACCGCGCCTTCGTGATGAATATGGCGACCGATCCGGTCGACGCGGTGCTGGTGCGCTCGGCGGTGGCGCTCGCGCAAAGCCTGGGACTGCAATGCGTCGCGGAAGGCGTCGAGAACGGCGGCACACTCGAATTCTTGCGGGCGATGGGTTGCGACATGGCACAGGGATTTTTCATCGCGCGCCCGATGCCGCTTGCCGCTCTGATGGATTTTCTTGGCCGCAGCGAGCGCAAAGCGGGCTAGAGCGGCTTTGCCGACTCAGATAGGCCAGCGCGTAATAAGCTTTGCCGGGGGGCGCGCATGTCCATCAATCCGTTCGATGCCGCGATTTATGTTTGTCTGGCGGTCGCCATCATCGCCGGCTTTCGCGCCGGCCTGCTGCGCAGCCTGGCGACGATTTTCGGCTATGTGACCGCGGCGCCGCTGGCGGTGGCCGCCGCGCCCTATTTGTCGCCCGTCCTGATCGAGCAATTCCATTTGCCGCCGGCGCAGGCCTGGCTCGGTTTCGACGGAATTTTTCTGGTCATCGGATTTGTGCTGAGCGCGATGTTGCGCCATGCCGTGAGCGAAATTGTCGGAGATAACATCAGCATTCCGGACCGGATGACCGGCGCGCTGCTGGGCGCGGTTCGTATCGGCCTGCTGGCGGTGCTGATCGTCGTCATCTTCGACCGCATCATTCCAGCCGGGCGCGAGCCAGCCTTCCTGACCGGCTCGCAATTGCGGCCGATGCTGTCGCAAGCAGGACAGGCCGGTCTCAAGTCGCTACCGCCCGACGTCGCGGATTATATCGACCAATTAAAGCGCGAACGCGGGCTTTAGGCGGTCCTCAGCTGGCGCTGATATTGAGCTCGCGCACCAGCTGCTCGTATTTCACCGAGTCCGACTTCGCCAGCTTGTCGAGTTCGGCCGGCGTGCCGCCGACGACTTCGAGCGAGCCCTTGGTGAAATTTTCGAGCAGCGTCTTGTCGGACAGTGATTTCTGGATCGCACCGTTGATCTGTTCCACCAGCGCCGGCGGCATTCCCGGCGGCGCGAAGGCGGCATACCAGGCTTCGAGCACAACGTTGTAACCGGTTTCCTTGATCGTGGGGATCTCGGTCAAAGTCGGCGCGCGCTTGCCGCCGCTTTGCGCAAGGAAAATCAGATTGCCGGCCTTCCAATGCGGGATCATCGAGGTCGGCCCGAGGAAGGCACACTTCACATGGCCGGCAAGCAGGTCGGTCACCGCCTGGCCCGCGCCGCGATAGGGCACGTGCTCCATCTTGAGGCCGGCTTCCTTGGCGAACCATTCGCCGATCACGTGCTGGTTGGAACCAACGCCGGAACTGGCAAAGCCGAGCCCCGGATTCTTTTTCACGTAGTCGACAAATTCCTTGACCGATTTCACGCCGAGCGATGGGTGCGCGGCAAAGATCTGCGGCTGGTGAGCGATATCGATCACCGGCAGCAGCACCTTGGTGTAGTCGTGGTCGAGCTTGAGAATATACGGCGCGCTCGCCGCGTTATCGTTGGTGATCAGAATAGTGTAGCCGTCGGGCGTCGCCTTCCACGCGTAATCCATGCCGATGGTGCCGCCCGCGCCGGTGCGATTTTCAACGATGAATTGCTGGCCGAGCGCCTGCGTCAGCACCTGCGAACATTGCCGCGCGACGAAATCGATGGCGCCGCCCGGCGCCAGCGGCACGATGAAGTGCACGACGCGGTCGGGCCACTTTTCCTGGGCGATGGCCGGCATCGCGAGCCTGGGCAGAATGCCGCCTGCCAGGGCTATGCCGCCCGCGCCTTTAATGAAATTCCGCCGTCCGATGATCGCCACGAATACCTCCCTGGGATTATTATGCTTTGTTGGATAGCATTATCGCACAGCCAGACAGGAAGATCAGCGTGGCAAAGCCAAAATCGCTCCGGCGCCCGGCTTTTATTGTGGAGGCCTTTTATAGCGCGCAACCGATGCCGCCGTGCTAGGTTTAAAGTGAATAAACTAGCCTTGAGTGCAAGAAAATCCCGCGAGGAACCCATGTCCGAAGTCACTTATGAGATCGTCGAACACGATGGCGGCTGGGCCTATAAGGTCGACGGCGTGTTTTCCGAGCCCTTCCCCAGCCACGCCGCCGCGCTGAGCGCGGCCAAGGCCGCTGCCGCCGAACAAAAGGTTCCCGGCGACACCGAGGAGATCCAATTCGAGGACGAGAAAGGCAAGTGGCATACTGAAACCGCCAGCGGCAGCGACCGGCCCAGCACTACGATCAAGGATAAGGGCTGATGATTTCTTGTCCTGGACGCGGTGCACCGCTGATCCGGGACCGTTCCACATTCCGAACCCGTAACGGTCCGGGTTCTGCAGCGCACCACTTCGTGGCGCGCTGCGCCCGGGACAAAGGCGTGCGATGAAAACACCCGGCGGACCGGCGGCGATCGCAGCCCTGCTCTCGTTCAACGGCGGTTTTGTCGACACCGCCGGCTTTCTCGGCCTTGCCGGCCTCTTCACCGCCCATGTCACCGGGAATTTTGTGACGCTGGGTGCGGCCTTGGTCTATGGCCATCACGGCATTATCGGAAAGATTCTGGCGTTGCCGGCATTCATTCTTGTAATCGCGCTGGCGCGCTTTGCCGGCGCTGCGTTGCGCGCACGCAAGGCGCCGGTGTTGCGAGTTTTTCTGGGCGTGGAAGTGGCGCTGCTGTTTTTGTTTTTTGCATTGGCCGTGACGTTCGGCCCATTCGCCGATGCCGACAGCCCGGCCGCCCTGCTCACCGGCTTTGCCGGCATCGCGGCGATGGCGGTGCAAAATGCCCTGCATCGCGTGCACCTTTCGAACTTGCCGCCGACCACGCTGATGACCGGCTCGACCACGCAAGCCACAATCGACGCCGTCGATCTGATCGCCGGCACCGATCCGGAACATGCGGCGGCCATCCGCACGCGCTTTGGCCGGCTTTCGCTGTCGATATTATGTTTTGCCGCCGGCTGCGCCGCCTCGGCGGCGCTCTATTGGCTGGCCGGCTTCTGGTGCCTGGGGCTCGCGGTTGTAGTCGGCGCCGCCGCGGCCTTGATGCGCGCGGACGGGGCGGCCTAGCTTTCGGCCTCGACTTTTTTCTTCGCGGCTTTCTTTTTCTTCACCGGCGCCGGCGGGGCGAGCGCGGCGGCGGCGGCTTCCTCGGCGTCGCGCGCAAGGCGCAGCGCCCGCAAGCGCGCGGTTTTGGCGCGGCTGGCGATGGCGTTGTTTTCATATTCAGTCATCGCGCGCTTGCCTTCCTCGGCCTGGCGCAATTTTCGAAACTGGTTGTTCGCCGCGTTTTTCTTGCTGTCGTCGGCCAATGCAATCTCCACTGGTAAATGTTTAATCGGGTGACAAGTCGCGCTTTTCGCCGCGTTAGTCGGCTGAAATTGGCTGCTATTTGCCGGCGGCTATTCTGAGCGCGTCGTTGATACGGTCTTGCCAGCCTGGGCCGCCCTCCTGGAAGTGGTCGAGCACGTCCCGGTCAATGCGCAAGGAAACCATTTCCTTGGCGCCTGGAAGAGACGGTGCTTTCGGTGCGGTTTGCGCGGGCTTGGTGGTCGCCTGCTTAAAGGCCATTTCGGCCATTTGCCGCGAATCGGTCGTACGCCTAGTCATTGGGCGCTTTCTAGCACGCCTGAAGGCAATTTACTCGATCCGAATCATCGCCGTTTATAGGGCCGTCTTATTGGCGGTTTTGGCCGCTTTGCGGTGTATCGGGCGTGACCGGTAGCCCCAGCTCACTCCCACAGGCCGTATCCGGCCCATTTGGTCTCCGGGATTTCCGCCCCGATGGTGTAGCGGAAGCTGGTGATTTTCAGATGGTCCGGCGTCGCCGCGCAAGCATAGGCAAGTGCGTACCACTTGCTGCGGCTGCGGAAGGCGCCGCCTTTGGCCTCGATGCTATCTTGGCTAACGCGAGGCTCCGAAATGGCATTGGCAATCGCGCGGTCGGGACGGAAATTGCCGGCGTCCTTGCGGATCTGCGTCATCGCGGTGTAATCGCAGAGCTGCTCGAGCCGGTCGACGGGTCCCAGCGTCAGCAGGCTTTTCTCGAACCGGCTATCGGCTGCGGCGGCCTGCGCCGCAATCAACGTAGCCGCGCTAATCGCCAACCCAAGCGCGACCGATTCAAACGCCCGCATTCAACGTCCTCCACGACGGCCCCATGCGCATTTACGCGATTGGTGCCGTGCAGGGCAACGGGACCGGCGCGATTGTCCCAAGGAAAGGGCTTCAGACGTATTTAGGATCGCGGTCGAGCAATTCAATGGAGATACCTTGCGGTCCGCGCAGGAAGCAGATTTTAATGCCGGGGCGCGGGCTATGCGGTTCCTTGGTAAACTCGACGCCCTTTTTCTTGAGATCGGCGGCGACGGCATCGATGCCGGAAACCGCCAGACCGAAATGATCGAGGCCTTGATAGGGCGTGACCGGCGCGGGATTCACGCCATCGCCCGCTGCCACCGGCGCAATGAAAATATTGGCGCCGCCGAGCTTAAGATCGATGCGCGGCGTGCCGGCCTGCGTGCTTCGGGTCACTTGCGCGCCCAGCATCTGCTCGAACCACTTTACAGTAGCTTCCGGATCGGCGGTGCGCAGATGGATATGGTCCCAGGTATAGGTCGGCATCGCGTTTCTCCCGTTATGGATCGTTGCGGCAATTAAGGCCATGCCATTGGCGCCCGCGCAACAGGCATGTGGCCTGCCCATCAAAGGAATGCCATCATGGCCTAGCGAAACAACGATGCGCCACCGCAATAAGGCGCACTGAACGCTGGGGAAATGCCAATGACCGTGCACAACCGCCGCCGCTTTTTAACGCTGACCGCCGCGGGTCTCGCTATGCCCGCACTGGCACGCATCGCCGGCGCCGAGGCGGCCTGGCCGGCGGAGAAGGTCATCCGCGCCGTGGTGCCGTTCACTGCCGGCAGCACCATCGACATTTTGGGACGTATCGTGATGGATCCGGTGTCGCGCCAGATCGGACAAACTATCATCATTGAGAACCGCGGCGGCGCCGGCGGCAGCCTCGGATCGGCCTTGGTCGCCAAGGCGGAGCCCGACGGCTACACGCTCTTGGTCAATGCCGCCGCGCATTCCGGCGCGCCCGCCGCCTACCCGAATTTGCCATATGACGCGTCCAAGGATTTCTCCGGCGTCGCCTGCTTCGGCAGCGTGCCTAACGTGCTGCTGGTCCAGCCCGCCAAAGGCTACAAGAACATACAGGACTTCATCGCCAAGGCGCGCGAAGGCAACATGACATTCTCTTCCGCCGGCGTCGGCAGCGCCACCCATTGGGCGGCCGAGCGCTTTCGCATCAGCGCCGGAATCAAGGCGACCCATGTGCCGTTTCGCGGCGGACCGGAGCAACTCACCGAGGTGATGACCGGGCGTGTCGACTTTTGCTTGATCGGCATTGCCTCAGGCCTGCCGTTCATCAAGAACGGCCAGTTGCAGGCGCTGGCCGTCAGTTCGGCGAAACGCTCGCCAGCGCTGCCCGATGTCCCGACCACGCTGGAAGCCGGCTTCAAGGACAGCGATTTCAATTATTGGAACGGCCTGCTGGTGCCGGCGAAGACGCCGCGCCCGATCGTGGACCGGCTCGCCGCCGAGGTGACCAAGGCGTTGGCGCTGCCCGACGTGCAAATCAAGCTCTCGACGCAAGGCGTCGAGCCAGCGCCGCTAACGCCGACCGAAATGGACGCCATGATCAAGCGCGAGATCGACCTCAATTTGAAGATCGCCAAGGCGGCGGGACTGAAGTTTAATTAAAACGAGCAACCGCGAGGACTCAATGCGTTACGGAATCGCTGTTTCGATGATCGTTTTCTTCAATCTGGCAGGCGGCGCGCGCGCCGACTCTGATGACGTCAAATGGATCGCGCAATGCATGAAAGACAATCAGGCCGCCAAGGTTGACGCTTCTGTTATTCAAAAATACTGCGCATGCATGAATAACAAGATGAGCAGCAATGAAACCCAGTCGATCACGCAATGGGAAAAGACCCACGCCGCCGAACGGGAAGCCTGCGACAAGGAAGCGGGCTGGAAATAACCCGAGAGGCCTGGCCGGTGCGCGCAAAGCCCGGCGCGGTGGATTTATGACATCGTCCACCGCGCTGGCGAGTTGCCCACAGCGGTGTGAAAGCGCGCTGATTAGCCGCTTAAGTCGGCCTATATTGGCGGACCGATTCGGCTTTTCGTGGACAACGCTGGTTTAAACGTGGCGAGCAAGACCATTCTCGCAGGCGGCGGCATCGTGGTGCGCAATGGCGCGCGCCCGTTGGTGGCCGTCGTACAGCGCAGCAAGGACGACCGCTGGGTGCTACCGCGCGGCAAGCTCAAACCCGCCGAACGTCCGATCAAGGGCGCCGAGCGCGAAGTGGTCGAAGAAACCGGCCACCGCGTGCGGGTGCGCGAATTTCTCGGCGCCATCACCTACCGGGCGCGTGGCCGCTCGAAAGTCGTGCAGTTCTGGCGCATGCAGGCGCAAGCGCGGCCGAGCTACGAACTGATGCGCGATATTTCCGCGGTCGAGTGGCTCACGCTGGCCGCCGCGGTGCGCAAGTTGAGCTATCCGCTTGAGAAACTGTTCTTGCGCACGGTCGGGCGCCGCGCGATTGCGCGCCGCAAACCGCGCGCGGCCAAAGCTAAAACCATGCCCGGCCGCAAGCGGCGGGCGACGCGCAAAGCGAAAAAGCAATCCAAGCGTAAAAAATCCAAGGCATCCGCACGCGCAGATCGCCGCAACGTTTTGCAGCGCATGCTTGGCAAACTTGGCGGATAAGAAAAACTTGGTGGGTAAAAGCTTCGGCGGCGCCCGCGCAAGCATCTGCCGCAATTGCGCCTTGAGTGTTGCCGAAATTTAATCCGGCAAAAAGCTCAAAAATGACAATTCGAAACGCCCCGTTCACCGCGCATTCACGCGAAAAGTCGGAACTTGCGACTACGCCAGACGTTAGCGCTGCGTACGAGAATCGCAGGAAAAACACCGATCGGCCGTTCAATAGATACGGCCCTGAAAATTGAAAGCAGGCACGCCATGATCAATATGTCCAAGACCCTCACAGCTATCGCGGTCGCCGCGACACTTGCGGTCGCGGCCGTGGCCGCCCCACAACCTGCCGAAGCGCGCGGCGGACGCATCGCCGCCGGCATCATCGGCGGCCTCGCTGCCGGCGCGATAATCGGCAGCATCGCCAATAACGGTTATTACGGCGGCTACGGCTACGGCCCCTATTACGCAGCCGGCCCGGGCTACTATGGACCGCCTTGCTACTGGACGCACCAGCGCGTGTGGGACGGCTACGGTTGGCGTTCGCACCGCGTCCGCGTCTGCGGTTAAGCCCGCCAAAGTGAAATTGAATGGGGAAAAACCCGGTTTCTTAACGGATTCTGGGTTTTTTTCGGGGATCGATGAACCTGGATCATCAAATTTCCGACATATTACGCCTGCCTCTTTAATTGGAGCCGGGACAGGCAGTAAAATCGTCATCCTGCGGTTGGCCCCGGCCGACCTGGACCCTGGAGGGAAAACGCAATGAAGAAGATCATCCTTGCTGTGGCGGCGGCCGCGATTATCGCCGTCGGTACCCTGAGCGCCCCGAAGCCTGCCGAAGCGCGTTGCATCGGTTGCGCGGTGGGTCTCGGCGTTCTCGGTGGCGTTATCGTCGGCAGCGCCATCGCCAACAGCTACCCGCGCTATGCTTCGCCTGGCCCCGGCTACGTGGTCTATGAAGGTTACGGCGCCCGCTATCCGGTCGATTGTCCCGGCGGCTATTGGGCCCGCCGCCCGGTGCGTGACGGCTACGGCAATGTCGTCGGTTGGAGTCGTCCGCGTTTCATCTGCCCGTAAAGAAACGCGTGACGGCTTGGGTGCATGATCGGGGCCGATCGATAGTTTAATCGGCCCAAGGAAGCACCCATGTACGCTCCGCGTATGATCCTCGCGCTCGCCGCGGCCGCTCTGGTGGCTGCGGCGATGCCGTCTCTGGCACAAGCCAATTGCCGCGGCTGCGGCGTCGGCCTCGGCGTTCTCGGCGGCGTTGCCGCCGGCGCCATTATCGGCTCGGCCATCGCCAACAGCCAACCGCGTTATGTCGAGCCCGCCCCGGTCTATGCCGCGCCGCCGCCGGACTACGTCGATGGCCCGGACTATGTCGATGGCCCGGTCTGCCATATCGAGCGCACGCAGGTCTGGGACGGTTACGCCTACCGCACCCGCCGCGTCCAGGTTTGCGACTAACACTTAGCGCTTGATCATGTGATCGAGCACGGCGGCGGTCGGCCAGCAATCGACCTTGAGGCCATTTTTCTTTTGATAGGCGCCGAGCGCGGCACGCGTGAGCATGCCGGCTTTGCCGTCGATCTTGTCCTTGTAGAGGCCAAGCGACGTGAGGCGGCGCTGCATCGACTCGACCTCCGTGGTCTTGAGTTGCGCATTCTTGCTCCACGGCGTCTCGAAACCGCCGCCGCCGGCGATGCGGTCGCTCAAATGACCGACAAACAGTACATAGAGATCCGAGAAATTATATTCCTTGATGACGTAGTAATTTTTCGACGTGAGAAAAGCCGGCCCGTAACTGCCTTCCGGCTGCAATAGCGAAGCCGGCAGCGCCAGTTCAGTGGCGCTGAGCTGGCGCTCATGCGCCGGGACAAAGCCGCGGTTGAGCCATTCGCCGATCGGCATGACGATCTCGGGCACGCCGATCGAACAATCGGCGCTCCGTGGCGCGCGCATTTCATAAGCCCAGCGCTCGCCCGCCTGCCAGCCTTTGCTGGCCAACTGCTTGGCGGCGGAGGCCAACGCATCGGGCACCGAATGCCAGATATCGACGCGGCCATCGCCGTCGAAATCGACGCCATATTTGTAGAACTCCGACGGCAGAAATTGCGTCATGCCGAGCGCGCCGCCCCAGCTTGAGCGCATATCGGCGCGCGGCACGCCGTCTTGCAGCATTTTCAGCGCCTGCGGGAATTCATTTTGGAAGAATTCCTTGCGCTTGCCGGTATAGGCCTGCGTCGCCAGCGTGCGGATGGCATCGAGCGGCAGCGCGTAGCCGCCGTAATCGGTCTCGCGCGCCCAGATCGCGAGCACGACATTGCCCGGCACGCCGAATTCCTTGTCGATGCGCGCCAGCGTGTCCTTGTATTGCAGGCTAAGTTGACGGCCGCGCGCGGCCAGCCGGTCGAAGGTCGGCTCGCGCAGATATTGCGACGGCGTCTGCACGAATTCGGCCTGGCCGGGCGGGGATTTTTCCGGGCGGCCAGGAATCACAAGATCTGGCAGCGACAGATCGGGCTCAAGATTGCGCGTGGCCGCTTCGAAGGTCGGGCGAGAAACACCGAGTGCTTGCGCGGCTGGCCATTGCGCGGATAGCCATTGCTGGAAAGCGGCGTCGACGGCGAATGCGGGCACCGACAAAAAAAGTACCGCAATGACGAATGCAAGCGTTCGAATCATGGCGCGAGGGTAGCCCTCGCTGGCAGCAGCGTCATCCGCGCCTCAGCGGCTGAATTTCGCGTGGTTGTAGGCGATGTGAATCCCATTCGAGGGAAGCGGCATCCACCGCTTCCCACTTCGCCGGTTATTGGGGTAGGCCCGGAACCAGGAAGACCGTGAAGGTTGCGTATTTGTTGCCGATCTCGCGGGCCTTCTGGTACTCGGGCGACTTGTACCATTCCTGCACCTTTTCCATGCTCTCCCATTGATTGATGACGACGCGCTTGGCAGGAGCGGAACCGTCAAGCGCTAACGGCGCGCCGCTGGCGATGAACTTGCCGCCGTTCTTGGTGATCGTCGCGCGGGCGAGCGGCACGAATTCCTTGGCGAGCGCTTCGGCATTCGAAACGTCCTGTAGCGTAACTTGGAAAACCGGCGGCTTGGCCTGTGCGTGAAGTGTCTGAATGGCCGCGCCGCCGAGTGCGGCGCCCGCGAGCATCGACAAGCCCATGGGAAAATAGCGATTCATCGTGTCCCCCTTGGTTGATTTGCGCAGCAGTCCTGCTGCTATTGCGCGCGAAACCTATCGCAAAGGCCAAGCGGCTGGCAATCGGGAGCTAGTGGTGGATCAGCGGCTAAACTTCTTATACTTCAGCCGGTGCGGAATGATGCTGTCCTGGCCAAGCCGGCGCATCTTGTCCTTCTCGTAATCCTGGAAGTTGCCCTCGAACCATTCGACATGGCTGTCGCCCTCGAAGGCCAGGATATGCGTGGCGATGCGGTCGAGAAACCATCGGTCATGGCTGATGATGACGGCGCAGCCGGCGAAATCCTCCAGCGCCTCTTCGAGCGCGCGCAAAGTATCGACGTCGAGATCGTTGGTCGGCTCGTCGAGCAGCAGGAGGTTAGCGCCGGTGCGCAGCATCTTGGCGAGATGAACGCGGTTGCGCTCGCCGCCCGATAGCGTGCCGACTTTCTTCTGCTGGTCGGTGCCCTTGAAGTTGAATAGCGAGACATAGGCTCGGCTGTTGACTTCCTTCTTGCCGACCAGAATGAGGTCCTGGCCGTTGGAGATTTCTTCCCAGATGTTTTTCTTGGGATCGAGCGAATCGCGCGACTGATCGACATAGCCGAGCTGCACCGACTCGCCGATCTTGATGGTGCCGGAATCCGGCTTGTCCTGGCCAGTGATCATGCGGAACAGCGTGGTCTTGCCGGCGCCGTTGGGCCCGATGACACCGACAATGCCGCCGGGCGGCAGCTTGAACGACAGATCGTCGATCAGCAGATTGTCGCCGAAGCCTTTCTTGAGCTGGTCGAAATCGACGACGTTCTGGCCGAGCCGCTCGGCGACCGGAATGGTGATCTGCGCCACGGTGTTGACCTTGGCATTGGCGATCTTGAGCAACTCGTCATAGCGCTCGTAGCGCGCCTTCGATTTGGCCTGGCGCGCCTTAGGCGATGACTGGATCCATTCGCTCTCGCGCTGCAACGTGCGCTGGCGCGACTCGTCCTCGCGCGCTTCCTGCGCCAGTCGCTTTTGCTTCTGGTGCAGCCACGAGGTGTAATTGCCTTCGTAGGGAATGCCGCGGCCGTGATCGAGTTCGAGAATCCAGCCGGTGACGTTGTCGAGGAAATAGCGGTCATGGGTCACGATCAGGATCGCGCCCGGATAATTGCGCAGATGGCCTTCCAGCCAGTTCACGCTCTCGGCGTCGAGATGGTTGGTCGGCTCATCGAGCAGCAGAAGGTCGGGCGCATCGAGCAGCAGCTTGCACAGCGCAACGCGGCGTTTCTCGCCGCCCGAGAGTTTTGAGATATCGGCGTCGTCCGGCGGGCAGCGCAAGGCGTCCATCGCCAGATCTACCTGGCTGTCGAGATCCCACAGGTTTTTGGAGTCGATCTCGTCCTGGAGCTTGGCCATTTCGTCGGCGGTCTCGTCGGAATAATTCGACGCGATCTCGTTGTAGCGGTCGAGGATGGCTTTCTTGGCGGCGACGCCTTCCATGACGTTTTCGCGCACCGATTTGGTCTCGTCGAGCTTGGGCTCCTGCTCGAGATAGCCGACGCGGGCGCCCTCGGCGACAAAGCCTTCGCCGACAAATTCGGTGTCGATACCGGCCATGATGCGCAGCAGCGTCGATTTGCCCGAGCCGTTGACGCCGAGCACGCCGATCTTGGCGTCCGGGTAGAACGACAGATGGACGTTATCCAGCACCTTCTTGCCGGCCGGGAAGGTCTTGGTCAGACCCTGCATGTGATAGATGAATTGGCGACCGTTCATTGACCTTTGGACCCCTGGAACTTTCGGCTGACCCGCCAGCATTTCGCGTGCGCAAACAGCACGGCGGCGGGTGTTTTGTCGGGAAATTCGACGCTGATGTAACGGCGCGGGGGCCAAAGAGCAAGGCGGCGGCCCGTTCAGGCGGGCGGTAAAGCTCTGGAAAGGCTGATGGCAGTTTATTGCCCCGACAAGGCCTTGCGCGCACCCGATCTTAACCCCTGACGCGCCATGATCGCCCTGCATGAACCTGGCCGCGTGATCGCGCGACCAAGGGATAAGCGGTCGATCGAAGCCCGCATGCAAACGGGGATTTCGTCATGGGACGCGCCATTATCGCCAGTTCGGGTTCCGCGGCGGCTCTGGTGCCGGACGTGCTGGCGAGATTCTGGCGCGAATTGACCCGTGACGCCCTGCGGCCCTACCGGCCGGAAGCGCATTACATGCGCGGCCCTGGGCCGGCCTGGCGGGCCAAGCACGGCCGTTCTCTCGCCGCCTGACACCCCCTATCTTTTCGGTTTACCGGCTCTAGATTGCGCGGCTTGGAACTAGCCAGCGCCGCGAATGATCCCGAAAAGTGGGAACCGGTTTTCGGATAAAGATCATGCGCAAATCCGATTAAGGAGTCCGCGTATGCTTCGCGCCGCCATTCTCGATGACTATCAGAACGTCGCCCTCAAACTCGCCGACTGGTCCTCGATCTCGAAAGACGTCGAGGTCAAGGTTTTCAACGCGCCGCTCGGCAATGACGACGCCGTCATCAAGGCGCTGCAGGGCTTTGCCATCGTCAACATGATGCGCGAGCGTACGCCCTTCTTGCGCAAGGTGATCGAAGGCCTGCCCGACCTCAAACTCTTGATCACCACCGGCGCCCGCAACGCCTCGATCGACCTGAAAGCCTGCGCCGAGCGCGGCATCACGGTCTGCGGCACCGGCGGCGCCGGCAACCCGACCACCGGCATCGCGATCGGGCTGATGCTCGAACTCACCCGCCGCATCGGTTACGAAAATGCCCGCATGAAAGCGGGCGAGCCCTGGCAGGTGACCTTGGGCCAGGACCTCGAAGGCCTCACCCTCGGCGTGCTGGGGCTGGGCAAGCTCGGACAGCGCGTCGGCAATGTCGGCCGGGCGCTCGGCATGAAGATCATCGCCTGGAGCCAAAATCTCACGGCGGAGAAAGCCAAAGAAGCTGGCGCCGAATATGTCTCCAAGGACGATTTGTTCAAGCGCGCCGATGTCGTCAGCCTGCACGTGGTGCTGAGCGACCGCACGCGCGGCATTGTCGGCGCCAAGGAACTCGGCCTGATGAAGAAGACCGCCTATCTCGTTAATACGTCGCGCGGGCCGCTGGTTGACGAGAAGGCGCTGATCGCGGCGCTGCAATCGAAATCCATCGCTGGCGCCGGGCTCGACGTGTTCGATGTCGAGCCGCTGCCGCGCGATCATCCGTTCCGCAAGATGGACAATGTCGTGCTGACGCCGCATCTCGGCTATGTCACCGAGCAGAACTACCGCGAGCAGTATCCGGACGTCGTTGAGGATATCCGTGCGTGGTTGGATGGGAAGCCGGTGAGAGAGATTAAGTAAGCCCCAACAGCTTAGCCGCGTTGTTGTAGGCGACATCGGCGCGCAAGGTTTCGTCGAGCGGCACGGTGTCCATAAACTGGCCGGCTTCGATGACGTCCTCGAACGGATAATCGGCGGAAAACATCACGCGGTCGCGGCCCAGCGCATCGAGCGCGCAATGCAGCGGCTCGGCCGCGAATACGCCCGACACCGTCACCAGAATATTCTCTTTGATATATTGCGACGGCGGCTTGGCGAGTTTGACGTTGTATAATTTCGCCCGGCTGTCGAAGCGCCACAGCAGATAGGGCAGCGCCTCGCCCATATGGCCGAGCGCAACCTTGGCCTTGGGATAGCGATCGAACAATCCGGAAAATACTAGACGCAACGCATGCGAACCGGTCTCGAAGCCCCACTCCCAGGTGGCGCGCCGCAGCGCCGGCACGCCGTTAAGCACAGGCGCGGGCGTCACCGGATCGATCGGGTGAATATAAATGACGGTACCGAGCGCCTCGGCGCGTTCCCAGAACGGCGCCAGCTTGGGATCGTCGAGATATTGGCCGTGGGTGTGGCCGTTGATTAGCGCGCCGCAGAATTTCAGATCGCGCACGCAGCGCTCAAGTTCATCGGCCGCGGCATTGGCATCCTGTACCGCGATGTGGGCAAAACCGGAAAAGCGGTCCGGCCGTTTCTGGATTTCTTTGGCGAGAAAATCGTTCGACTCTCGCGCCATGCGGGTCGCGGCCGCCGGCTCAAGCGCGGCCTGCGCGCCCGGCCCCGCAATCGACAGCACGGCGCGCGCGATGCCGGCTCTGTCCATGGTCTCCAGGCGAAGATCGCCAAAATCGTTAAGCCGCTTGAACAATTGTTCGGTCACAGCAGCCGGGACTTCCGACATGGTCGGACGCCAAATGTCGATCAGACCGGGCGATAGAAAATGTTCCTCAAGCGCGATTTTCTTGACCATGCGTCGCTTTCGTTTCCTCGCGGCAGCGCACAACGCTGCCTTTTATTTGCGCATGATCCGGCCCGAAAACCGGTTCCCACTTTTCGGGATCATGCGCGTTTTATTTGTGCGTTTTTTCTCTTTCGGCTGTATCGGATATTGGGCTATCGTATACCACGATGCAAGGCGACCAAGATCGCCGGCATAAATCGGGATGGAATCGTCACCAGTGAGTGCGTCAATGAAAAGCCACGTCGTCAACGACAAGAGCCAGGTGCAAGTGATCGCGCGCGCGGCCTCGATCCTGCGGGCGTTGGAAGAAGAAAACGCCGGGCTTAGCCTGGGACAAATTTCGCAACGGGTAAATCTTGCGCGCTCGACCGTGCAGCGCATCGTCTCGGCATTGGAAATCGAAAAACTGGTGATCGCCGCGACGCCGAATGGCCGCGTGCGGCTCGGTCCCACCATTCTGCGGCTGGCGGCTTCGGTGCGCAGCGATTTTATTTCGCTGGCGCGGCCGTTTCTCGAACGGCTGTCGAACGAATTGCACGAGACGGTCGATCTGTCGACGGTGAAAAAGGACAATCTGGTGTTCATCGATCAGGTCATCGGTTCGCAACGCCTGCGCACCGTGTCCGCCGTCGGCGAAACCTTTCCGCTTTATTGCACCGCCAATGGCAAAGCCTATCTGGCGCAGCTTTCCGAATCGGCCATCGAAACGCTGATCGGCCGCGCCTATGAGCCGCGCACGCCGAAGACGCTGCAACGCCTCGACGCGTTGCTGGCCGATTTGAAAACCGCACGCCGCACCGGCATCGCCTATGACCGCGAGGAGCACACGCTCGGTATCTGCGCGATCGGCGTGGCCATGCGCGATCCGCTCGGCAATTCGGTGGCAATTTCGGTGCCGGTGCCGAGCCAGCGCTTTCCGGACCGGCACACCTTGATCGCCGAACGGCTGATGGCGACCAAGCGCGCGCTCGAGACCCAGATGAATTCCGTCGCCGCTTAAGGGCGGTAATTTCTAAAAACGAAAAAGGGAGGACGTCCGTGGCTAAAAAAATTCGCGGCGTGATGTTTGAAGAAAATCTCAAAAACAGCATGGGGCTGGAATTCTATAACCTGTCCCACCGCTTCGGCTATCAATCGCCGAACTGGCCCTATTTCGAGGACGTCAAGATCGAGCGCATCCATTACATGGCGAAGTCAGGCGTCCTGTCGCAGCGCATCACCACCTCGATGCACAACACCACCCATATCGACGCGCCGGCGCATGTCATCCAGGGTACGCCCTTCATCGACGAAGTGCCGCTGCCGCATTTCTTCGGCTCCGGCATCGTGGTCTCTATCCCCAAGAAAAAATGGGAGCCGATCACCGGCGAGGATCTGGAAAAGGCCTGCGGCAAGATCGTACGGCCGCGCGACGTCGTGATCGTCAACACCGGCTGGCACAAGTTCTACGAGGACAGCGAGGATTATTTCTGCCGCTCGCCCGGTTTCGTGCCATCGGCCGGCGAATGGTTCGTCAAGAAAAAGGTCAAGGTGGTCGGCCACGATACGCAAGCCAACGACCATCCGCTCGCCACTGCCATCGGCCCGCAGCGCAACGGCCCGCTGCACCCGCATCTGGCCGAGGAATACAAGGAATGGTCGGGCGGGCGCGACTGGAAGGACGACTTCCCGGAATGGGAGCCGGTGCACCGCATCCTGTTCAAGAACGGCATCATGGGCATCGAGAATGTCGGCGGCGACATCGACAAGGTCACCGGCAAACGCGTGACCTTTGCTTATTTCCCGTGGAATTGGGACCGCGGCGACGGCTGCATCGTGCGGCTAGTGGCCATGCTCGATCCAAGCCAAAAATTCCGCATCGAGAAGGGGAGCAAGTTCTAATGTACGTCAAACGTTTCAACGACGCCAAGCCCTATGATGCGCCCAACCACCGCGCCTATTCCTCGCTGCGCCTGTTCGGCGCGGAGGCCGGCGGCACCAAGGGACTTGTGTTCGGCTATTCGCACTTCCTGCCCGGCGGCGGCGCCGGGCCCGACGCCTCGCCGCCCGAGAAAGTCTATTTCGTGCTGCGCGGCGAGTTGACGGTGATTGTCGGCGGCAAGGAGACCGTACTCAAGGCCAACGATTCTTGCGTGATCGAGCCGAACGAGACGCGCGAGATCATCAATCGCGGCAATGAGGTCTGTTCCATCGTGGTCGCGGTGGCGATGCCGCCGAAATAAGGAGCCGCCATGTCTGAAGCATTCCTGAAAAACCCGCTCTCTTTGTTCGACATCAAAGGCAAGACCGCCATTGTCACCGGCGCGTCGGGCGCGTTTGGCGCCCTGTCGGCCAAGACGCTGGCGGGCGCCGGCGCCAATGTGGTGGTGGCCGCGAGCAAAGTCGACGAACTGAAAAAGGTGGCGGCCGAATGCGAAGCGCTCGGCGCCAAGACCGAGATCGTGGCGCTGCGGCCCTCGTCGGAAGAAAACTGCGAGAAAATCGTCAAATCCGCGGTCGATAAATTCGGCCGGCTCGACATTCTCGTGGTCGCCTCCGGCCTCAACAAAGTGTCCAAGATCGTCGATCAGAAGCCGGAAGATTTTCTCGACGTGATGGACGCCAATGTCACGCAATCCTGGCTGATGGCGCGCGCCGCCGGCAAGCAGATGCTCAAGCAAGGAGGCGGCGGCAAGGTGATCCTAACCTCCTCCGCGCGCGGCCTGTTGGGCCATCCGGCCGGCTATACGGCTTACTGCGCGTCGAAATCGGCGGTCGACGGCATCACCAAGGCCTTGGGCTGCGAATGGGGCGATACCGGCATTACCGTCAATGCGCTGGGGCCGACCGTGTTTCGCTCGCCCCTCACCGCCTGGATGTATGAAGACACCGACCGGGCCAAAACCGTTCGCGCCGGTTTCCTGGCGCGCGTGCCGAAGGGCCGCTTGGGCGAACCGGAAGATCTCGCCGGGCCGCTGCTGTTCCTCGCTTCGAAAGCGTCGGATTTTTACACCGGCCACATTCTTTATGCCGATGGCGGCTACACGGCGGGGTGATGCAATCCAGCACAACACTTTGAGTGTCATTCCGGGACGCGTGCGCAGCACGCGGACCCGGAATCCAGAGGCAAGCATCGCGCCTGCATCTGGATTCCTGGTTCGCCGCTTCGCGGCGTCCCGGAATGACGGAGAGTAGTAATGGCCACCCCGAAAGCTAAAATCACCGTGATCGGCGCCGGGCTCATGGGCCACGGCATCGCCCAGGTGTTCGCGCTCGCCGGCCATGACGTGACGATCTACGACTCTTTCGCCGCCACGCTCGACAGCGCCAAAGCGCGCATTCTCGCCAATCTTAAAGATCTCGGCGACGATGAGAGCGCCGTAAACCGGGTGACGCCGCAAGCCGATCTTGGCGTGGCCGTGCGCGACGCCGATTACGTGGTCGAGGCGGTGCTGGAGGACCTGCCGCTCAAGCAGAAGATTTTCGCCGAGGTTGAAAAAAATGCGCGGCCGGATGCGATATTGGCCAGCAACACGTCGGTCATTCCGATCACGCAGATCATGCAGGGCCTGACGCGGCGCGAGCGCGCGCTCGGAACCCACTGGTGGAACCCGCCGTTTCTGGTGCCGCTGGTCGAAGTTATCGAGACGCAGTGGACTTCGCCCGCCACCGTCGATTTCACAATGAAGCTGCACGCCGATGCCGGCAAGACACCCGCGCATGTGAAAATGGACGTGCCCGGCTTCATCGGCAATCGCCTGCAACATGCGCTCTGGCGCGAAGCCATCGCGCTGGTCGAGCACGGCATTTGCGACGCCGAGACGGTCGATAATGTGATCAAAGCGGCGTTCGGGCGCCGGCTGGCGGTGCTCGGCCCACTGGAAAATGCCGATATGGTCGGCACGGATTTGACGCTGGCGATCCACAACACCGTGCTGGGCGATATCGACAGCCGGCCTGCGCCTTCGCCTTATCTCGAAAAACTCGTGACGGACGGCAAGCTCGGCTTCAAATCGGGCGAAGGCTTCCGCAAGTGGAGCCCGCAACAACAGACAGCGCTGCGGCTGAAAGTATTGCGGCATCTCAAAGCCGCGCGAGCGAATGACTCTTGATATGACTGAGACCATCATCGACATCTACACCCATATTTTCCCGGAGCGGTTTTTCCAGGAAATGATCCGGGTCAAGCCGGATTTGGGCAATATGGGCAAACGGCTGCGCGGCATCGTCAAGCTGTTCGATCTCGACGCGCGCTTCAAGGAAATGGACGCGTTCGGCGACTACCGGCAGATTATCTCGCTGCCCAATCCGGCGATCGAAGACATCGCCAATCCGCAGGACGGCATGACGCTGGCGCGCATCGCCAATGATTCGATGGCGGAGCTTTGCCGCAAATATCCCGAGCGTTTCCCTACTTTCGCGGCGGCACTATGCATGACCGATATCGCGGGCTCGGTCGCCGAGGCGCGGCGCGCCGCCAAGGATCTCGGCGCCGGCGGCGTGCTCCTATATACAAATGTCGCGGGCGAGCCGCTCGACGACCCGAAATTCGAGCCGATATTTGCCGTGATGGCCGAACTCGATCTGCCGATCTGGCTGCATCCGGTCGGCACCGCGGCGATGCCGGATTATCCGTCGGAAAAGAAATCGCGCTTCGAGATGTGGTGGTGCTTCCATTGGCCCTATGAGACCTCGGTCGCCATGGTGCGGATGGTTTTTTCCGGCCTGTTCGACCGCTATCCCAAACTCAAGGTCATCACGCATCATCTCGGCGGCATGATCCCCTATTACGACGGCCGCGTTGGGCCTGGCTTAAAGGTGCTGGGCCAGCGCACGTCGGACGAGGATTACTCGCAGATCCTGCCGTCGCTCAAGCGCCCGCATATGGATTATCTGCATGATTTCTACGGCGACACCGCCATGTTCGGCGGTGGCGTGCCGGCGACACGCTGCGGCTTCGAATTTTTCGGCGCCGATCATGTGGTGTTTGCGACCGATACGCCGCTGGGGCCGATCGCGCCCACCATCGAGACCGTGAAAAAGCTTGAGCTTGCGCCGGGCGACCAGCGCAAGCTCTTTTGCGGCAATGCCGAGAAGCTGCTCAATATGAAATTCGGCTAGTGCTTCTTCTTTTTTACATCCGCGGCACCTGTCGTGCCGGGATTGAATGACGGCGAATCGCTGGCCGGAAAACTCTCGTCGGAATTGATGGTGACGGTGTCTTCTTCGGTTTCGATGCGTTCGCGCTCATCATTGAGGTATTGTTTCGATTTTTCGGACATGAAAACCTCCAATATCCGGCACCCGCAATTGCGGCCGGGCCTTACCTGCAATAATAACGGCTGGGGCCAAGGCCTGGTTCCATGAACGGCCCCGGGAAAAAACACATGCTGCGCGCGGCCGTTTACGGTGCCGGACACTGGGGAACGCGGCTAATCGAGTCGGTCCAGGGCAAAAGTTCCAAAATCCGCTTTGTGACGGCGGTAACCCGCGATACGGCCGGAAAAGCCGCGCTGGCCGCGCGTTTTGGCATGGCGCTAGCGACCGATTATGACAGCGTGCTGGCCAATCCCGCTATCGACGCCGTCGTGCTGTGCACGCCGCATTCGCACCACAGTGCCGAAGTTATCGCGGCGGCCAAAGCCGGCAAGCATGTGTTGTGCGAAAAGCCGTTCACGCTAACGGTTTCCGACGCGCAAGCCGCCATCGCCGCCTGCAAGGCCGCCGGCGTCACATTGCATGTCGGCTTCAACCGCCGCTACGCGCCGGCCTATATCGAGATGGTGCGCCGCATCGGCGCCGGCGAGATCGGCAAGCTGCGCCATATCGAGGGACAGTTTTCCGGGCCACCCAGTTATCAGATCGAGCCGGGCAATTGGCGCTCCAACCAACACGAGAGCCCGGGCGGCTCGATGACCGCGCGCGGCGTTCATGTCATTGACGCCATGCTGCCGATCGCCGGATTGGTGGACACGGTATTTGCGTTCAGCAACCGGCTGCAACTCAAAATCGATGTCGACGATACGACGTCGTGCCTGCTGCGCTTTGCCGGCGGCGTCACCGGCTATCTCGGCACGCTGCACGCCGCTTCGGCGTTCTACCGCATTCATGCGTTCGGCTCCAAAGGCGCGCTGGAAATGCGCGGCGAGACCGAACTGCTGGCGAGCGACCTCAAGGGCAATGTTGAACGCTTGACCTTCGATATCGCCGACAAGGAACGCGCCGAGCTGGAAGCTTTCGCCGATGCGGTGGCGAGCGGCGTTAAATTCGTGATCGCGCCGGAGGAAATCGTCAACACGGTTGCGGTCATGGAAGCGGTTGCGGCGTCGGCAAAAAGCGGTGCAGCCATTTCGATAGAGTGAAACTTTGGCGCTGCACCCGATCTCATGCGCGCGGACCAGTGTTGCCGTCCCACTACCCATACGTTATATCGAATGACAATTATTCAGAATGCCGGGCGCATTTATCGCGGCGGTACCGGCCACACACGACCGAAGGTCATCTCATGTACATTACCGACGCCAAGCGCCTGACTTATGACGGCGCGCGAAAGATGGTGGCCACCGCGATCGATAAAGCGCGCGAGGCCAAGATTGCCGTTTCCTGCTGCGTCGTGGACGCCGGCGGTCACGTCGTTGCGCTCGACCGGATGGACGGCGGACGCTTTCACACTTTGCATTCCTGCGGCACCAAGGCGGTGTGCGCCGCATCGACCCGTCGCATAACGAGCGCTCAGGGCGCCGTCGGCCAGCCGCTGGATGGGGCGCATGCATTGGGGCTGGCGCTGGCCGCGGGCCCCGAACGCTGGACGGCCATGGAAGGCGGCGCGCCGATTTTGATCGACGGCGAATGCGTCGGCGGCATTGGCGTCAGCGGCGGCGACTGGGAAACCGACCTGAAAATCGCTCAGGCGGCCGTTGAATCGATCGGCGCCACGTGGAAGTAACTGCCCGCTTCCGGACAGGATAAAAGCTACTCCGCCGCCACCTTCTGGGCGGCGTCGTATTTGGCCTTCACCACCACCTTGATCGCGTCGTCGACGCGGTCCTTGGCGTAGCGGATCGCGGTAGGCAGATCGTCGAGCGCGAAAGTATGGGTGTGGATGAGCGTGGCGTCGAAACGCTTCTGCTGCATGAAGCCCTCGGCGCGGTGCGTCGCGCTCTTGCCCTCGCCGCGGATGCCGTAGAGATAGATATTGTTGCGCACGATATGCGCGACATCGACCGGCACTTCCTCGTGCGCGAAGGCCGCGAGACAGACCCGGCCGCCACGATTGACCATGCGCACGGCGTCGTTGACCGCGCTGGTCGCGGCCGAACATTCGACCACGTAATCGACGCCCTTGCCGCCGTTGAGTTTTTTCACCTCGGCGACCACATCGGGCGTCTTGCGGATATTGATCACCGCGTCGGCGCCGAGTTGGCGGCCGATTTCCAGCCGATTGTCGCGCGTGCCGGTGAGAATCACCGGCTGGGCGCCAAGCGCTTTCGCCACTGCGACCGCCATCAAGCCGATCGGACCAGGGCCGGTGACCACGACGCTTTCGCCCGCCACCAGTCCGCCGAGCTCGGTGAGCGCGTACATGGCCGTGCCCGCGGTGACGACCAGCGTGCCCTCCTCGTCCGACATCTCGTCGGGAATGGCGACCAGCGTATTGATGTGGTTGACCTGGTATTCGCAGAAGCCGCCGTCGGTGGTGAAACCGTTAGCGCGATGGCCCTTGTCGACGTCGCCGTAATTGAGGCCGTAGTTGTGGCACGAGGTATACATGCCCTCGCGGCAGCGCTTGCACTGGCCGCAGCCGGCGTGGATTTCCACCGCAACGCGCGTGCCGATCTTGTATTCATCGACACCCTGCCCGAGCGCCACCACGGTGCCCATATATTCATGGCCCGGGGTGAAGTTCTTGTTGTGCGGCAGTCCGCCTTGGATCGAGGCCGGCGGGCCGTGATAGATGATTTCCAGATCGGTCGCGCAGATTGCCACCGCGTCGATGCGCACCAGCACTTCGGCTTTTTTCGGCACCGGCACCGGCTTTTCAGTGATGCTTAGTTCGCCCGGATTGCCAAGCACCCAAGCCTTCATGGCGTCGGGAATCGGAAATTCGTTATGGTTGGTTTTCACTCCAGCTGGCGCGTACATGCTTTCTCCTGATGCGAACGAGGCGCGAGGCCCGTCGGCTAATTGTTGATGACTTGTGGTTTGGATTGTGAGCCGGGTTCGCCGAACTCGGCCGAAAGCGCGCGCGTGGCGGCGCCGATCTCATCGCGCATGAGCGCGATATGCGCTTCGCTGGCGCGCATCGAGGGCGTTGAGGCGCTGATTGCGCCGATCACGGCGCCAGCCTGGTCGCGGATGGCGGCGCCGACGCAGATCACGCCCGGCAGGAATTCCTCACTGTCGAGCGCATAGCCATTGCGTCGCACGATGCGCAGCGCTTCGAGGAATTCGGTGAAATCCGTGACGGTTTTTTCGGTGAAACGCTTCATGCCGTCGGCGAGAATGCGGCGGATCTCGTCCTCCGGCAGCCAGGCGAGAATGGCCTTGCCGACCGCCGTGGCATGCGGGGCTTCCAGTTTGCCAATCTTGCCGGTATCGACGCGCACCGCGTGGCGCGCTTCACGCACGGCCAGCGTCACGACCGCGTCGCCCTGCAGGCCGGCAAGATG
>Ga0302320_10003759_pt1 | contig 34928 bp, 27 predicted proteins | sample Bog_T0_3_FD_202130 | JGI IMG/M metagenome (GOLD analysis project Ga0302320, IMG submission 202130) | Peat permafrost microbial communities from Stordalen Mire near Abisko, Sweden - Bog_T0_3 | ecosystem: Environmental > Terrestrial > Soil > Wetlands > Peat | place: Sweden: Abisko, Stordalen Mire...
GGAGGGTGTTTTCCATGAAGCCGCCGCCGGGGAGGGTGGGCAGCCCGCTGGGTTTGTTGACGGCCAACAGATGGGGGTCTTCAAACAGGACTTCGAAGTGCTGAGGGGAGTCTGGTTCGATCCAGGGCGGGCGGTTCCAGACAAGGGTTTGGCCTGAAGTGACCGATTCGCTTCCGGTGGCGGTGTCGCCATTGAGGGTGACTTCGCCGTTGTTCAGTTTTTGTTGCCAGGCTTGTGGAGTTGAGTGGGGGTAAAGGCTTGCCAGGTGGGAGAGCAGGGTCTGTCCATGGTATTTGCTGCTGATGATTGTTGCGTAGGCATAGCCCCGGTTGAGCATGTAGTTTGAGCGTAAGCTATGGCATCGGGGGGCGACGGCGAGAAGGGTTTTGCGATCCAATCGGCGCGCGGGAGCCCAGACTGGCTGTTCCCAACTCGGCGGGCTAGCGAGAGGGACCAGGGGCTGCGGGCGGAGGAAGCGTGCCGCCTTCGGCGAGCGTCTTCATATTGTTCAGAGCGCGCGTAAACTGCGTGGTCCGCTGCTGAATGTCCTTATCGCGAGCGGCATCGTCGGCCAGCATTGAGTTGTCCAGGACCAGTGTGTAGACGAGCTTTGACGTGGTTGCACTCACGGGAACCGCTTCCACCGTGCCGTGATACAGGTTGTACTGTACCCCCTCTCGCACTGGCTGCGTGTAGGTGTACGACAGGGCGGTTTTCGCGACGAGAATCTCGATGACAGCGCCGTTGCGGAGGGACCGGACCGAGCCGGCTTCGTCATTTTTACCCGATGTGATGACGCACGGTACCTGCAGCCATTCCTGGAGATCGCAGTATTTGCCGACGCGCTTCCAGACTTCCGCCGCGGGCCGGTTGACGGCGATTTCCATGGGGATGGAAACATAATGCGGCTTCGGAGTCTGCAGCGGGGCCGGAGCGGGCGCCTGAGCGAAAGCGGCGCCGGAAAAAGCTGCGAACAGGCCGAAGACGGCCAGCACATGCCGTGACCTTGTGGGCGAGAAAAAAGGCTGCATGGCCTTTTATCGTACTTCGTGCGACACAGCGCAGGCAACTCCTGAGCAATTCGATGTAAGGACAACGAAGCCAGGAATCGCATATCCCGCCGAAGGCTCGATATATTTGCGCCGACCCCGTCGACATCAATCAAGCGGCGGTCCCGGTCGTTAATTAAAGCGGATCGCAACCGAGCGAGAAGCGCAGGGCAGCACAGACTTCGCTCAGGCGTTCATCGCATCGCTCAACCGGGCCACGCGCTTCCCTAATCGGCCCTGAGATACGGTAACGGCGTTGTGCAGATTCACCGCGCACGGGCCCTTCATGCCGTCCGTATCGTCGACGTGACAGGAGGCACAGTAACCGTCGACAGATAGGGAACGGCGCTCTCGCGTGTTAGTACAAGCACAGGTCTCTTCTTGTCGGGCGGGGCGAATTGGTATAGGCGAATGTCTCCCCGGCCTATTCTTTCGGCCACGCAGATTTACTCGTTCGGCCACACGGCCGTGGATTCCCAAAGAGCCGACTCGTCGTGCGCCGGCGGCCGCTCTGAATAACCTGCCCGATCGCGCTGTTCCAGAGACTGAACGGTCAGGAGCCGGAGATGTTCGCGGAGAGCGTCCCGAACCAGCGCGGAGCGATTGCGCTTTGTCAGGAGAGCCGCGCGGTCCGTAGCCTGCAACAGTTTCTTATCGAGAACGACTTGAATCGTTTCCATTGTCGACTCCACTCCACAGTCTAGTCCACAGTCCAGTGACAGCGGGATGACAGCGCGATGCCTCGTTGTCCCCAAGTCCGGTTAGTCCGGTTAGTCCGATGGACAGAAGCATCGCGAGAATCCTTCGAAGGCCGCTAATGCCGCTGACGAGAAGAAGCTCCGTCCCTCACGAACAACATCGACCCTTCCTGGAGCGAAGTCGAGACCAGTCGTCAGGACTTCAAATCCCCTCAGCGCCGGTAAAGTTCACGCCGGCGCCGGGACGAAAGCGTCAGGATTCCAGCCAGTCCTGCGAGCAGCAGCACTGCCGTACTGGGCTCCGGCGCGATCTCAGCATCCTGCCCCCACACGATATACGAACCCACCGCCGACCCAGCCCCGAAATTATTGGTAAAACTCTGGTCATAGACAAACGTGCCATCCACGCTGGCAAGGGGGAACGAATTCGTCAGGTTGAACGAACCCGCCGGATCAGCCGGGCCCGTACACCCCAGCGAAATATTCACGCACGAACTCGCCGAACTCGAGGGATCGAGCCCTGGACCGAAGGCTCCGTTTTGTAAGACTCCAAAGTTTCCGCTGCTCAGTACCGTGCTGAACGTGACGTACTGTCCCACTGTGATTGTGTCCGCTTGCGAAGGGCCGCCTCGCCCGTTCCCTTCATAAGTGACCTGGAAATCGTATAACGCGAGGTCGTAGGTGCCGCCGGCGTTCTCCGACTCGCTGAACGCTCCCAGGATATTGAATATGTCGCCGTTGTTCAGCGTGTAATCGGCGTTGAACGACAGCGTATCGCCCCCGTTAAAGGCCAGTGCATCGGCTGGACAGCTACCCGCGTAGCAGGCGCCGTTGACCGACATGCCGATATCGTCGGCTTGCAAAGCGAAGCCGGGAAGCACCAGCAATACAGAAAGAACCCAAATCGTTCGCACGATCTCTAATAATAGACGGCGACGGCGCCGCCCGGGAAGTACGGCGACGGGAGCGTGTACTGGTACCTGAGGCTCCAGTCCTGGTTCAAAACTTCGATTGGAAATTCCAAACTCCCCAGCCGATAAGGACTCATGCAAATTCCCAATCAACCAGCCCCCGGCCTCGGGAGCATGAGTGATTCCGGACGCGCCAGTCCTGGCGGGGAGCGCCACCAATCGGGCCATCGTCAAAAGCAGAAATCGTCAATCGAGTTATTCGTCTGGTTCGCCATCACGGTGGCCCTGATACTGGCCAGCGACTCTCCACTGGAAACACCGCTGCTGGTTGCCAGTCTGGTCGCTTCCCTCTGGATTTTCGGCCGCCGGGCCCGAAGCCGAACCTGACAAATCAGGGCGCCGCGGGTTCGTTTAGGGGGATCGGTGGGTTTCGCTGGATAGGCCAAGCAGAAGCAGGCCGACAACTACGGCCCCAACCACTACTATCGTGCCAATCACCCACGCCATGGGCAAAGTCTAACGAATTCTTCATAAATGACGCATAAATACTGAAAAAAAACAACTTGGTGTTAGATTGAGCACATTCTGTGCCTCTGTTCCGGGGTCCCCGTTAATGACGAATTAGTGCTGAATCCCGCACCCGGCCGCGGGCGTTCACAGCCGAAAAAAATAAATCGCCCGATTGTTCTCAGCCCGTTAGCCCCTTCGGATCTCAAAAGCGGATCACACAGGGCGCATAATCCTCCTTACAGGAGGCGGCAAACAAATGAAGCACGGATTTCAAATCGGCAATCGCCGCGCGGGAAACACCCCGGATGTGACGAAATCATCCCGCCTTCTTTCCTCTCGGCCTTCTCTTTCCTGGCCCCGAAACCGGCAGAAAAAAGGTTCCCGGACAGGGTTCCCCCAAAAAAGTGTTTTTTCCAAACGAACCCAAGCCGAAGCAGCGCTCGAAATGGGGCAGCCCCACGCTAACTCTAATCCTGGTATCATGGTTCCGCTACGGGAGGCAGGCGAAGCCGGTGGCTGCTCAGCGGCTCGTAACAGTCTACCCGTCATTTCCGTCAAACGATATCTATGATTAAAGTCGAAGGCTTGACCAAGCGCTACGCGCGTAATATTGCGGTCAACAATATTTCCTTCGAAGTCAGCAAGGGCGAGATCGTGGGTTTTCTCGGCAAGAACGGCGCCGGTAAAACCACCACGATGCGCGTCCTCACCTGCTTCCTGCCCCCCACGGCGGGCAAAGCCAGCGTGGCAGGCTTCGATGTACTTGAACAATCTCTTGAGGTAAAAAAACACATCGGCTACCTGCCGGAGACGCCGCCGCTCTATCCGGAAATGGAAATCGCCGAATATCTCACCTTCGTCGCGAAGCTCAAAGGCATTCCTTCGAATGACATAAAGAAGCGCGTCGATGAGGTCTGCGAACGCCTCGCCATTTCCCAGGCTCGCAGCACCATCATCGGGAAGCTTTCCAAAGGCTACCGTCAGCGCGTCGGCCTGGCTCAGGCGATCATTCATAATCCGCCCGTGCTCATCCTTGATGAGCCCACCTCGGGCCTCGATCCCGAGCAGCAGCGCGAGGCCCGGCAGTTGATCGCCAGCCTCTCCGGCGATCACACCATCATCCTCAGCACCCACATTCTGTCGGAAGTCGAACAGTCCTGCAGTAAGGTGATCATCATCAATGAGGGCAAAATCGTCGCGGTCGATTCCGTCGCCAACCTTCACAACCGGAAACGCGCCACCGAGTCCGTTCTGATAGAAGTTTCAGGCGCACCCGAACCCGACGTCCGGCGCCGTCTGGAACAGGTAGCAGGCGTAGCGCGTCTCGAATCGCGTGAATCCCGTGATGGCAATGTAGCCTTCGAAGTCTTTGGACTCGAAAACTACACCATCCGCGCGGAACTGGCCCGCGCCATCGTGCAGTCGGGCTGGAACCTCAATGAATTGCGCGCGGTCAGCGAATCTCTCGAAGAGATCTTCCTCGAACTGACCCGCTCCGAAAAGAGCAAAGAAGAAGTGGTGACCCAATGAAAAACATTATGACCATCTGCGGTAAAGAAATCCGCGGCTATTTCTCGTCGCCGATCGCCTATCTGCTGATGGGCCTCTTCGGCGTTATCTTCGGTTTCTTTTTCTACAGCGCCACCGCTTATTTCGTCCTCGCCGGCGTCCGCTCTCAGATGCAGGGCGGCCAGGCCCAACCCATGAGCGTCAATGATTACGTCATCGCCCCCATGCTCGGAAATGCCAGCGTCGTCGGCCTGTTCCTCATCCCTCTGATCTCGATGCGTTTGTTTGCCGAAGAAAAACGCTCCGGCACCATCGAGCTCCTGATGACCTCGCCCATTCGCGATTGGGAAATCATCATCGGCAAGTGGCTGGGAGCCATGGTCATGTACCTGTGCGTCCTCGCCGTCTCCGCCGTTAACGTCAGCCTGCTCTTCGCCTGGGGCCAGCCCGACTGGCGTCCCGTTCTCACCGGTTATCTCGGTCTGATTCTCCAGGGCGGCACCGTCCTCGCCATCGGCGAATTCATCTCCAGCACCACCCGGAACCAGATCATTGCCGGCGCGGCAACCTTCTCCACCTGCCTCCTGCTCTGGGTTCTGAGCTGGGTCAGTTCCTATAACGATGCAGGCTGGGCCAAGGCCGTCGCCTACTGTTCCATCCTCACCCACTTCGAGCCCTTCTCGAAAGGCATCATCGACACCAAAGACATCGTGTTCTACATCTCGGCGATCTTCCTCGGACTCTTTCTGACCTCGCGGTCTCTCGAATCCCTGCGGTGGAGGGCGTAATGGCTAACGAATGGATCAAAGCCCGCCAAACCCGTTACGGCGCCTTCATAGCGCTCTACATCGTGGTGATCGTAGCCGTGCTCATTGCGGCCAACTGGCTGGCGAACGGACACAACAAGACCGTCGACGTCACCGCCAACAAACAATTCACGCTTTCTGACGAGACCAAAAAGGTTGCCGGCGGCCTCAAGCACGACGTCACCTTCTATTACTTCGATAAGAGCGATTCCTATGACCGTGCGCGCGACATCCTGGAGCGCTATCAGAACCTTTCCTCGAAGATCAAAGTCGATTACGTCGATCCCGACAAAAAGCCCGACATCGCTCGCTCCGAAGGCATGCATAACTTCGGCGACATCATCCTCGATAACGGCGAGAAAAAAGAAACTGCCAAGAGTCTCACCGAAGAGGAACTGACCGGAGCGCTGGTGCGCGAAATCAAAAGCGGCGCCCGCACCGCCTGCTTCGTTCAGGGCACCGGCGAACATACTCTCGAAGACACGGGCCGAGAAGGCTACTCTTCACTCAAAGATGTCCTCGAAAAGAACAATTACAAGACCCAGTCGATCTCTCTCATTCAGACGCCCACTATTCCCAAAACCTGCAACATCCTCGTCGTGGCTGGCCCAAAGAATGATTACCTGCAGCCAGGTCTCGATGCCATCAAGTCGTTTATCAATGGCGGCGGACGCGCCTTGTTCAATTTCGATCCCGTCCTCAACCTGAGCACGCAAAAGCTGGGCGACACTCCCATGCTCAGCGCCCTGGTCGCCGAATGGGGCGTAACCACCAATCCCGACGTGATCGTGGATCTCAGTTCGGCCAGCCGCCTCTTCGGGAATTTCGCTCCGATCGCCGCAACCTACGATCAGCATCCCATCGTCCGCGTTATGGGAGACAATGCGACGGCTTTCCCCCTCGCGCGCAGTCTCGAAGTGAAGTCGCCCGCCGTCAAACTCTTCTCCAGCACCGAAGATAGCTACGCTCTGGTAAATCCCAAGCTGCCGATCAAAGAGGAAGACATCACCAAAGGTAAAAAGGGTCCGTTTGTTCTCGGTGCAGCCGCAACCGTTGGACCGCCCGCTCAGGAAGGGCGCATCGTCGTAATTGGCAGCTCCAACTGGATGTCGAACTACATCCTCGGCGCGCCCATCGCCAATCGCGATCTGGCGCTCAACATCATGAACTGGCTGACTTCGGACGAAGATCTCATCTCCATCCGGCCCAAAGAGCCGGAAGACCGCCGCTTGCGTCTCACCGGCGGGGGGCTCCGCGTCATTTTCCTGAGCAGCGTCATCTTTCTTCCTCTGATCGTGATCCTCTCGGGCGTCTCTGTTTGGTGGAAACGCCGTTAAGGACAGCCATTCATGAAGAAAGGTGGACTCCTCACGGCGGTAGCCGTGCTCGCGATTCTCGGCGCAATCATCTGGTGGACCAATAAACACCCGGCCGCCGATACCACGAAGAAGGACGCGACAACCCAGAAGCTCGTGCCGCTCACCGGCGCCGCCGATGTCACCGCGATCGCCATTACGCAGCCAGGCTCAGACCCAGTCACCATTACCCAGACCGCCGGAAAATGGCAGGTAACCAAACCTGCCCAGCTTCCCGCCGATCAGGACGCCGCTAACATGCTCATCAGTTCCATCCAGACCCTCACCTGGGATCGCGTGATCGATGAGCACCCCGCCAGCCTTGATGGCTATGGACTGGCCACTCCGAAGATTGAAGCCGATATCACCCTGAAGAACGGCAAGACTTACAAGGTTCTCTGGGGCAGCGATACTCCGGCCGGCACCAACACTTACGCCAAGCTGGAAGGCGATCCAAAGGTCTATACGACTCCGATCTACACCAAAACCGGCTTCGAGAAAAATCTCAACGACCTCCGCGACAAGCACCTGCTCGACTTCGATCAGGACAAAATGACGTCATTCACGATCACAGCGAAGAACGCGACAGTCGAATTCGGCAAAAATGCCCAGGGCGATTGGCAGATCACCAAACCTAAACCCTCCCGAGCCGACGGCACCCAGGTGGATGACCTTGTTCGCAAATTGAAAGACGCGCGCATGGACCTCGGTACCGCCAACGCAGACGAAGCTGCCACAGCGAAGGAATTCGCTTCCGGTGAAAAAGTCGGCGTGGCCACCGTCACTGACAATTCCGGAACCGAAACTCTGGAAATCCACAAAAGCAAAAACGGTTCGTACTATGCGAAGAGCTCTGCCGTGCCCGGCTTCTACAAGCTCGCCGGTGAGATCGGCGATAGCTTCGGCAAGAGCCCTGAGGACTACCGCAATAAGAAACTCTTCGATTTCGGCTTTATGGATCCCACCCGCCTCGATATCAACGGCAAAGGGTATCTGAAAAGCAATGACCGCTGGATCGTAGGTTCCGCCCAGTTCGATGCTCCGAGTGTCCAGGGCGTCGTCGACAAACTCCGCGACCTTGCTGCCACAGGCTTGACCGATAAGATCGCCGGTACGCCGGCGCTGGTAATCGCGGTCACTTATGGAGACAAGAACCGCCTCGAGAAGGTGACTTTCAATCGCAACGCCGAAGCGTGGCTGGCTCAACGAGATGGCGACCCGACGGTCTATACGCTCGATCCGAAAAACGTCGATGAACTCCAGAAGGCAATCGCGGCAATCAAGCCTTATCAGGCTCCGGGTAAAACTCCGGCCCAGAAGTGACGTGAAGTGAACGGTCTTCTCACTGACCTTTACGAACTCACTATGGCCGCCGGCTACTTCGCGGCAGGTAAGACTGCTGACGTCGGAGTGTTTGAGTTTTCCATCCGGCGTCTGCCACGTCATCGCGATTTCGTAGTCGCCGCAGGCCTTCATCGTGCCGTCGAGTACCTGCTGGGCCTCAAGTTTGAAGCCGAAGAGATCGACTACCTCCGCGGTCTTCCACAGTTCCTTCACGCCCCGCCGGAGTTCTGGAATTATCTCGCTGGCTTCCGGTTCACAGGCGACGTCTTCGCGGTACCCGAAGGCACTGTTCTTTACGCAGGCGAGCCGGTTCTGAATGTCCGGGCGCCGCTGATCGAAGGTCAGATCCCGGAGACCTACCTGCTCTCCGCCGTCACCTTCGAAACTCTGATCGCAACGAAAGCAGCGCTCGTCGTGCATGCCGCCGGGGAGCATGCCGTCGTCGAATTCGGTACCCGCCGCGCCCACACCCCGGAAGCCGGTGTGCTCGGCGCACGCGCTGCCTGGATCGGAGGCTGTGCCGGTACCAGCAATGCGCTGGCGGGCTTCCGCTACGGCATTCCGGTGATGGGTACCGCGGCTCACTCCTGGGTGCTCTCCTTTGAGACGGAAACCCAGGCATTCAACGAACTGCAGAAGCTGCTGGGCGACCAGACTGTGCAGTTGATCGACACGTATGACCCCATCGAAGGCGCCCGCGAAGTCGCTAAACTGGGTCCGCCCTTGTGGGGTGTCCGGATCGACAACGGCGATCTCTATCGTCTCTCCCGCGATGTGCGCCGCATCCTCGATGCCGCCGGCCTTTACGACTCGAAGATCATGGTCAGCGGCGATCTCGATGAAGTGCGCATCGCCGCTCTCGTACAGGACGGCGCGCCCATCGACGCTTTCGGCGTCGGTACCGAACTCTCCACCTCAGCCGACGCCCCGTCAATGGGCTCAATCTATAAGCTGGTCGAACTTTCGACCGGTGGCGAAGTCCGCTGGACCGCTAAAGAGAGCGGCCAAAAGAGCACCGTACCCGGAGCCAAACAGATCTTCCGCTTCCCCGATCGCGACGTCGTCGGCTTGCACCATGAGTGCTTCACCGGAGCTCTGGCATTACTTCGGCCTGTCATTATCGGCGGCCATCTGATTGAGCCGTTGCCCGCTCTCGATGAAACTCGCAAGCGCGCTTCGGCAGCCCTCAACCCGTGGCCTCGTCCGGACCGCCGCGTTGAATTCTCGTCGGCCTTGAAGCAACTCGAAGAGGAGACTCGTGCGCGCGTTCTTCGATATTGATACCCAGATGGATTTCGTCTTCCCGGCCGGCGCACTCTACGGCAAGGGCGGCGAACTCGTTATCCCCAAAGTAGCCGCGCTGAACCGTTATGCGGCCGCCCACGAGATCCCTCTGATCTCTTCGATTTGTAACCATCCGGAGGACGCCCGTGAGTTCAGCGACTGGGCTCCTCACTGCGTTAAGGGCACCTTCGGACAACGCAAGCCCGCCGAGACGTTGGTCGATCCGGGTCGACAGATATTTATCGAAAAGAACGCTCTGGATCTCTTCAGCAACCCATCGGTACCCGCGCTGCTCGACAGCCTCAGAATCGATGAGTGTCTCGTGTATGGGGTCTATCTGGAATTCTGCGTCAAGTGCGCCGTTATGGGTCTCCTCAAGTCGGGGCGTCGCGTCTCTCTCGTGACCGATGCTACAGCCCACATCGATGAGGCGGCTGGTGCTCGCGCGATGGAAGATTTCCTGAAAGCTGGTGGCGCCACGGTGTCGGCTCACCAGATACTGTCGTAGCCTTCGATTTCGCCGATCAGCGGCGACGCATATTCGCCGAACTTAGCCGTCACATCGTGGCCCGATTCCGCAAGCCACTCTTGCGGAAACAAGCGTTCTTCGCCCGCGACGCTGGCGAGTGGCGTCAGGAATGTCTCACCGGCGGCCCGCAGGGCGACCATCGAACAGCTCTCCCCGGCTAGTGCGGCGGCGACCGCGGCTCGACCGCAGGCATAGGATTCGCGGCGGTCTCGCGGCACCGCGAATGAACCGCACGAGCGTCCCACCAGGCCGGGCCGCTCGGCGCGGGCGCGTAGACCGAGCTTCGCGCTCAGGCGCCGGGCCAGAGTGTGCCCGAGGTTTGAGGCCAGCTTTCGATCGACATCGGCGCCAAAGGGCTCGCCCCGTTCATCGAGTTGGCCTTCGCAGACGGCGATGACGGCGCGGCCCAGACGTCGGTAGACGGCTTCGACGTCCGCCGCCATCTGATCGAGGCTGATGCGGCGCTCGGGCAGGTAGATCAGGTGAGGAGCGTCGTCCGGATTCCGCCGGGCGAGGGACGTCGCGGCAACGATCCAACCTGCGTTGCGGCCCAGCGTCTCGAGGACGCAGATAGGAGAAGGAAGCGATTTGTTGTCCGCCCCCGCGTCCCGCGCCGCGCAGGCGAAGAAGCGGGCCGTTGAGGCGTAGCCAGGAGAGTGGTGCGTGACCAGCAGGTCATTGTCGATCGTTTTGGGAATACCGATGACCTGCAATTCGTATCCCGCGGCACGCGCATGAAACGCGACATCGAGCGCCGTCTGCATCGAGCCGTTGCCGCCTGTATAGAAGAGAACCCGGATATCGCGCTGGCGGAACACCGCGATCAGACGCTCATGGTCGACTGCGGCCCGGCTGGACCCGAGAGCCGAACCCGGCGCGGCCGACATCCCGGCGACACGATCCGGCGGGACTGTGAGCAGATCCGGAAGGTCTTCATCGAACAGGCCGTTGAGACCGAAACGGCCTGCGTAGAGGGCATCGAATCGAGAGCGTGACGCTTCGATTACACCGGCCAGGCTGGCGTTGAGGACCGCGGTCGGTCCGCCGCCATGGGCTATCGCGGCTTTCATAAACGCTCCGCCCGCAGGACTTCACCCACGCTCCATGCCTGAGCGAAGCAGCCTCGCGGATGATGAGGAGCGTCGCCGTCGAAGATCTCGGGGATCTGGCCGAACCCGCGGTCCCGCATGTAAGAAAGCAGCGGGTCAAGGACATCGCCGGCACTGCCGTTGAAGCGCTTCTGCGCTGCGACATAAGGTCCAATGAGCCAGGGCCAGACCGTGCCCTGATGGTAGACGGAGTCGCGATGCTCAGCCGGGCCTTCGTAGATGCCGCAGTAGCGCGGGTCCGAGGGTGCAAGGGTGCGCAGGCCGTAAGGCGTCAGCAGCTCCTTCTCGACAACACCAAGGATGGAGCGGGCGCGGTCAGGCGCGATGGCGCAGTAGCCGAGTGACAAAGCGATCACCTGGTTCGGACGCAGGGAGGCGTCTTTATTCGAACCGTCGATAACGTCATACAGGCAACCGGAGGCCGGGTTCCAGAAGGCCTCCGAATATGTGGCTCCGGCCCGGGCGGCAAGCTCTGAGTATGAGCCGCCTGTCAACTCGTCGAGGACGGAGAGTGCGTTGAACCAGAGGGCTTCGACTTCAACCGGCTTGCCTCCTCGTGGAGTAACCGGCACTCCGCCGACGCGCGCGTCCATCCACGTGAGTTGCGTCTCCGAGTCACCGGCGATGAGCAGGCCGTCGGTGTCCATATGGATACCGAATCGCGTCCCTCGCACATGCCAGTCGACGATCTCTCGAAGCTTGTCGAGAAGCTCGCTCCGCACAAATTCGGAGTCGCCCGTTGCGGCGATATAGAACCGAACCGCTTCGAAGAACCAAAGTGAGGCGTCGACCGAGTTGAACTCAGCAGGTAGACGATTTGGTAACATGCCCTGATCGACATGAGCGGCCCAGGTCCGCAGGATCGCTCGGGCATCGTCGTATCGCCCGGCAGTCAGAGTAAGGCCCGGTAGCGCGATCATGGTGTCGCGGCCCCAATCGGTAAACCAGGGGTAGCCTGCCACAATCGTCCGCTTCCCTCCGCTGGTTATGACGAACGGACTGGAGGAGCTTCGAGGGGCTTCGTCAAAATGCTCCTGTGTGGACGCAGACAGCATCGCGGGCTTACCCGGCTCCAGCGCCCACGTCAGCACGAACGGACAGAAAAGGTCTTCATGGAAGTCGAAGCCCCGTTCCCGCTCGATCGGGTATTCGAAATTGAAGTACCATTGACCCGCCTTGCTGAGTTGAGCCCCATTTTGGCGAAACCAAAGTGGCGGCAAACCAGCATAAGGGCGGAGCGAGACGCATCCCTCCCCTGCTTCCAATGCCGCATTGAAATCGGAGTTGGCGTGGGTGAGTTCATGGTAGCCGCGGAAAGCAACAAGCGGCCGCACTTCGAGGGACACGCCGGATTGAGAGGTCGCATACTCAACGACCACAGCGTCAACACCCGGAACCATGCGAACGCTCTTCTCGAGCACCACACCGCCGGCTTCAAAGCGAAATCGAGGATAAGGATCGAGGCGGAAATCAGTCAGATAGCGATAGCCCTCGGGGTGCACCGCGCCGGGATAGAAGTTGGCGGAGAGCTCGTAGCGGACGCCATCGACAATGAGGGTCTCCTCGACCTTCGATAACAGCAGCCAGCGATCCGAAGTAGTCAGGAGCCCGTGATAGCGACGGGTGTTAATCCCTGCGATCGTGGAACAGGCAAAGCCGCCAATCCCATTGGTCTCCAGCCACTCGCGTGTGCTGAGTTCACCGCTAGGCGGCAGCACGGCTTCGTTTTGTAGCGGCCCGGGCGGGTCGCCGGCGCAGGTTGTTTATTTCCTTCTTCGGCTCTTCCTGCCAGGCGTCCCAGAGGAAGCGCATACTGCGCATGAATGTCCGGGGTTTCTCTTCGAAAACCTTGCGGGCCAGAGCGAGAGCGGAATCCCGCAGTTCTTTTTGGAACTCGCCAATCAGACTTTCGAGATGAGCCCCGCCGGCCTTACCGGCGATTTCGAGTAACACGGCGAGGTTGTGGTCATCGCCCAGCCAGGTCTCAATTGATTTGAGGTTTTTCTCGCGCGCTTTCATCGAATCCGACCAGACATCTTCGAGAAGGCGGACGTGATACCAGTGATCTTTGACGCGCTTACGCAGGTCGTGCATAGAGAGCACGCTTGGGTGCCGGGAGGCTTCCGCCAGCGCGGCGCGGCCCTGGCGATAGGTGGATTCGAGGCCGGGGGCAATCGCGTCGAAGCCCGGGCTCAGACTCGGCCAGTCTTTGGCTCCGGCTGTAGTTTTTTCAATGGCTGCCGCAGCCAGTCCCGTGGCATGTGCAACGGCATTTCCCTGTTGAGCTTTTTTGCCGCGCCTTACCAGCATCGCGCGCAGCCGGCCTAAGGACTTTGCCCGCGGATCTCCGGCAAAACGGTGCTCAACGGCTTCGAGCGTCGTAACCAAAACCACGGCATCGCGAAGCGCCGAAAGCAGACGACCGGCATCGCGAAGCAGGACATTGGCTTCCGCATACGGTTCTTTTAGTTTCGGCGACATTAAGCGAAGCAGCGCACGCAGCTTCTTGATGCTCTTGCGCGCCTCATGTACCGCAGTTTCCTGATTGGATGAATGACGCAGTTCCGTAGCCGCTGTCTCCATCTCCTCGAACATCACGCGAGTGATGCCCTCGGCGACGTTCTCACCGCGCTTCAAACGGTACGCCATAGCTTTTGACTCAAGAACTCAAGGGATGTCTATGAAGATTTCGCCGTCTTCGACTTTCACCGGATAGACTTCAACTCCGATGGTCGCATCAAAATGATGGCGTCCGGTATTGATGTCGTAACGCCTTCCGTGCCAGGGACATACAAGAAGATTATCCATCAAAGTGCCCTGTCCCAGTGGACCACCCGCGCATGGACAGGAACCCTCAAGGGCGTGGACTTTACCTTCCGCGTTGCAGAGGGCATAACAATTCTCGCCTACAGTCACCTCGGCTGTAGAGCCAGGAGGCAGTTCCGCGAGCGGCAGTACTTTAACAAACGACAACGAACGACACCCTGCTTTCAGTTTAGGACATCGTGCACTTTGTAAGAAGTCAAGAGGGCTTGCGAACTGTTTCGAGGGAACGTTCGATCGCGATCCTCACCAACTGGCCCCGTGTGCGGACCCCGGTCTTCTCGAACAAGGCCTGAAGCGTCGCTTTGACAGCACTGAGAGAGGCCCCGATCTGATGGGAAATCTCTTTGTTGGTCAGACCTTCAAACACACTGCGCAGCACCTGTTGCTCTCTGGGGGTCAGCCCGGTGATGGTTTTGGATGTCATTTCCGCACCGGCGCGAAGAGGAGGCGCCGCGACTTTGTCTGACGCCCACTCAGAGCCCGCTGCTACGGTTCGGATGGCGCTGAGGAGCGCGCGTGGAGAATCGTGCTTCATGAAAATACCAGAGACGCCAAGGCGGCGGGCGACGGAAATATCGAGTGAATCCATACCCGCAGTGACCATGAGTACTTTGCCGGTGAACCCCGCGGCGAGCGCAGAGGCAAGAAAGCGCGTTCCTGTCTCGTTATCCAGATCGAAATCGAGGAGCACGATGTCGACATCCGCTCGGGCCAGCACCTCCAGAGCTTCGGCTGGCGTGCCGCATTCGGCCACCGTCTCAAAATCCGGCTCGGAGATGAGAAGCCGCCGCAGACCTTCCCTGAAAAGGACATGATCGTCGAGCAGCAGCAGGCGGATGCGCTTCATGATGGGGCCGAATCGACGGATGTGGCGACGAGATCCAGTACAAACGAACAGCCGGGCTGTTGAGGGACGTGCCGCAGATCTCCGCGAAACGAGCGCATGAAGGCGCGCGAGAGATAGAGACCGAGGCCTGTAGCATCGGCGCCTTTCTGCAGCGGCTGAAACAGTTTCTGGCCGGGCGCGATGCCCGGACCGCTATCGGTGAACCGAATGGCCACGCCCCCCGGAACAGTGGCTGCAGAAATATAGATAGCCTTCTCGGACGCCGACTCGAGAGCACGCTGGCTATTCTTGCTCAAATTGAGCAGCACCTGCATCAGACTATGGCGGTCAGCCTCAACGAGAGGGAGCCGATCGGGGATGTCCCAGCGAAGTTCTATATCGGACTCAGCGCAAGCGGGTTCCAGCACAATCCGCAGATCAGCCAGAACCTCGTTGAGGTCGGCAGTCTCCGGCACCCCCTTGGCTACGCTCTGTTTCAGTTCCAGAGAAGCAATGCGGCTGAGCGTTTCCACCAGAGAACCGAGCGCTTCGAAGTCCTGATTGCCCGTGAGAGATCCACTGCGCACGAGGTTTTCGTGCATCATCCCGATAGCCCCACAAACGTTCCTGACTTCATGCGAGACCGCTGCCACCAGGATTCGCGATCCCGCCATGAGTTGCTGCAGGCTGGCTTCTTCACGTTCGCGAAGGTGTTCGGAGGAATCGACCAGCAGGGCCGCCAGGCGGGGTCCGGCCGGAGTGTTGTATGTGGAGAAAAACACATCCGCCAGGAATACTTCCCCGCTCTCGCGCTGTCCACGCGTCTGCATTTCGGTCCGGAATATACGGGCGGATTCGTCAACCGGTGGCACTGAGCCCAGATCCGGAACGTAGCGATCGATCTTTTTTCCCGGCAGAAAACCTGGGGAGACTCCGAGCAGGCGATGAGCCGCTGGATTCGCCAATAGGATCTCTCCGCCGGCAGACATGGTCAAAATCGCCGCCGGGCTGCTCTCGATCAGGAACTCGAGTTGTCCTTCCGCGGCCTGTCGGGCCTGAATTTCGCTTTCGATTCGAGAAAGTGTCTCCATTTCCCTGCGATAGCCTTTGGCGACTCCGCGAGACAGAATGCCGGTGGTAGCGACGGTCAGAAAGATGAGCAGGTCGCGCGCGAATTCAAGATCGGTGGGAAAGGGATCGAGACGGTCGGAGAGCACTGTGCAAAGTAGCGCAGTGAGGATCAGTTGCCACCAATTCAGCACCATTCCCAGCAAAACCAGGGGGAAAAGATACAGGAAGCCGAGCGTGGCGTTAAACTCGACTCCCCAATCGGTGATCGCGATCAGCGCAATCATCACCGCGCCGCAGAACACCACCATGCGGGGATTCCACTGCAAGATCCGGCGAATCAGAGACTTGACCTCACACTCGATTCTATAGTGCGAACGCGGAATCTGGTGGCGCAGGCTTGAAGAAAAGAGCCAAAAGATAGGTGGCCCGCGCCTTGCGCCAACCGCTAGCTTTGGAATGGAATCATAATGTCCTACGTTCGGCCGTTCGTCAGTTTCATCACACTGATTTTATCGATCCTCCTCATCGGCAATGCAATTCTGGAGGCCGCTACTACAGGAAGCATTTCAGGAACGCTGAAAGATCAGACCGACCTCGTAATTGTGGGGGCGACAGTGACTGCGACCAACATGGATCAGGGGACGCAGTCAAAAACCACCACGGATGAACACGGTGATTACACGTTCAGCAGTCTGCCGGCGGGAAGCTATACGCTCGACTTCACGAATCCCGGGTTCGGGCCGGTCAAACGAACCGGCATAACGGTGAGCACGGACTCCGCGATTAAAGTGGATTCCACCCTCAAGATCACGGAACGGAATGAAGAAGTGACCGTGAGCGCGAGCGGGACCTCGGTCGACACACAAGTCGAAACCGTAGCTACGCATCTGGGTGAGGTGGTGCAGAGCGCGCAAATGGAAGCGCTGCCCCTCAATGGCCGCGCCTATACGGACCTGCTCGCCATACAACCGGGCGTTACGCCGGTAACCACCTTGACTTCCACCTCCGTGATTATGGCCGGGGTCACGGGGACGATCAATCCATCAGGGGATTTGAATCCGGGCAACGTTTCGATCGATGGCCAGCGGGAATCAGCCAACGGATTCATGGTGGATGGCGTCGATGTGCAGGAGCACATGAACGGAGGAACCTCGGTGATCCCTAACCTCGATTCGATTGCAGAGTTTCGGGTGCTCACCAACAACTTCGACCCTGAGTACGGCAACTACAACGGCGGCATGATCAATGTGGTAACGAAATCCGGCGCCGATGCCTTCCACGGCGATGTGTTCGAGTTTCTGCGCAACACCGCACTCGACGCGCGAAATTATTTCAGTGACACCCGCGGCGATTTCCGGCAGAACCAATTTGGCGCTGTCGCGGGGGGGCCGATCAAGAAAGACAAGCTCTTCTTCTTTACAGACTACCAGGGCACGCGCACGGTGGAGGGAATCACTTCAGCAGAAACTACGGTGCCTTCACTCTCCGAGCGGAACGGAAATTTCAGTGACGCTGCCAGCTCATTCACCGGCAACGTGAACGGAGCCAACACGGCGAATCTGTTGTCTCAGGAACTGGGTTATAAAGTGTCGGTCGGGGAGCCTTTCTATACGGCGGGCTGCGTCAGTTCGGCGCAGTGCGTTCTTCCCAACGCTGTAATACCGGCCAGCGCCGTGTCCCCCGTTGCGACCAATCTGCTCAAGTACATTCCCACGCCGAACATCGGCTCCAATTTGTTCGCCACCTCCGCTTATCCCGAGACCGTCAGGGATGACAAAGGAGGAACGCGGATCGATGCGAATACGCGCTACGGCAATATCTCCGGCTACTACTTCATCGATGACTATCGCCTCGATAACCCTTATCCGGGTGGTCAGGGAGGCGCCAGCTTACCGGGTTTCGATGCACTAACCGTAGGCCGCGCGCAAATGATCACGCTGGGCGATACGAAAGTCATCGGATCTAACACGGTAAATGAGTTCCATATCGGCTTTCTGCGCAACGTGAACGATATCGGGCAACCAAAAGGAGGCCTGGGCGTCTCACTGCAATCACAAGGTTTCGTTACGGGCGCGGCCGGAGGCGGCATCGTGGTGCAGGCGCCGCAACTGGCGGGCGTCGAGAACATTGTATTCCCGTCATTCGTGATGGGCGTCCCGATCACCAACCTGCAGCAGTGGAATAACACGCTGTATCTGAGCAACACCTTGTCGAAGGTGATCGGAGACCACACGCTCAAATTCGGCGGCCAGTTTCATAACGATCAGGTCAATGAAAATCCGAATGCCACGTTCAACGGTACGTTTAATATCAACGGGACGGCCACGGGGAACGCGTTCGCCGATTTCGAGCTCGGGCTGCCCAGCAATTACACACAAAGCTCAGGCCAGCGCTTTTACCTGCGAAACAAATACACCGCAGCTTTTGTGGAAGACAGCTGGAAGGCGCGCAGCAATCTGACAATCAACGTCGGAGTGCGGTGGGATCTGATCGCGCCGTGGTCGGAAAAGTATAACAACATACAGACCGTGGTGCCCGGGCAACAGTCGGTTCTATTTCCCAATGCAGTACCTGGCCTGGTGGTTCCGGGCGACCCGGGAATTCCTTCCACTCTGTCACCGACGCAATATCATAATTTCGCGCCAAGGGTAGGGGTTGCTTATTCACCGGACTTTAAGAATGGGTTATTGCAGGCCATCTTCGGCGCTTCCGGAAAGAGCAGCATTCGAGCCAGTTACGGAATCTTCTACACGGCTTTCCCTGGCGTGAGTGCCGGCGTCATGTACGGCGTCCCTCCCTTTGGGTACAACTATCTGAGCCCGGCGCCCCCACTGCTGTCGACGCCATTTGTGAACGCAGGCAACGGCGTACAGAACACCGACCCGTTTCCGCTCCAGTTCCCTGCCCACAGCGTTTCAGCCGCGAACCCGGACTCGTCCGTCAACTTCGCCGCAGTCACCCCGATCAGTGCCGACCCCTACTGGTATTACCGGAACACGGTTCCTTATACCGAGAACTACATGCTGTCGATTCAGCGCGAGATCGGCATGAAGGCACTGGCAACCGTCAGCTATGTGGGTAATCAGGGTCATCACCTGTTAGTGGATGTTCCGACGAACCTGGGGAATCCGGCTCTCTGTCTCAGCCTGAGTCAGCCCAGTCAAGTCGCGCCCGGCAGCTCTACGTGCGGGCCGTTCGGCGAAGATGCCGCCTATACATCCGCGTCGGGTCAAACGTACAAAGGTACGCGATCGGGGCTTGGATCAAACTTCGGCATGGTGACCGCACAGAAGACGATCGGCAATTCGAACTTCAACGCGCTGGAGTCAAGTTTGCGATTAACCCTGGGAGCTCGATCGACGGCGCAGTTTGCTTACACCTATTCGAAGTCGATTGACGACGCTTCCAATCTGGGCGAGGTCATCAACCCATATAACCAAAGTTTGACCCGCGTCATTTCTTCCTGGGACATGACTCACAATTTTGTGGCGACTTACACATATCAATTACCGGTCGATCGCCTTTTCCACCCGAATCGGCTGACCGAGGGATGGAGTCTTTCAGGAACCACGCGGCTGAGTACAGGATTTCCCGTGACGTTGGCCGACGATTCCGACCGTTCGCTGCTCGGCACTCTGGGCAACGGATTTAACAATCAGCTTCTCGATACCCCGCAAGTTACATCCGGTCCGCTCAACATTAACACCAATCCGCGGAACAATCCGTTGGGCTTTAACACCAGCCTTTTTTCCACCGAAACACTGGGGCAACTCGGTAACGCCGCGCGCAGGATGTTCCACGGGCCGGGCATTGAAAACTTCGACATGCAGATCAGCAAGAACCTGCGACTGCGGCGTGAAGGCCAAAGTCTGGATATCCGTGTGGAGGCGTTCAACGTCTTCAATCACGCGCAGTTTTATGGGCCGACGTCGGTTGACGGAGAAGTGAACGATTCCAACTTCGGACGGATCGTAAGCGCGGCGGCGCCACGACTCATTCAGGTGGCGGCTAAGTTTCATTTCTAGCTCAACCGCGCATGCGAGAATGCCCGTAGGCGCGGAGCATTAGTGGAAGACAAGAGCCTGCTCGATTCGGTTTCGGACCTTGCTCTCGATCTGCGATGGTCATGGAACCATTCGGCGGATGAACTCTGGAACCAACTGGACCCTGAGTTATGGGCGCTCACGCACAACGCCTGGCTGGTCTTACAGACCGCCTCCAAAAGCAAAATCGAAACTACCCTCGCTGACCCCGGATTTCGACAGAGGCTGGACGAGGTTCTCCGTAAAAGGCAGGAACGAAACGAACGGCCGCTTTGGTTTCAGACGAGCCACGCGGATTCAAAGCTCACCGCCGTGGCTTACTTCAGTATGGAGTTCATGCTGAGCGATGCGCTGCCGATTTATTCCGGCGGCCTCGGCAATGTAGCAGGAGATCAGTTGAAGGCGGCGGGTGATCTCGGGGTTCCCGTTATCGGAGTCGGCCTGCTGTATCAACAAGGCTATTTCCGCCAGCATATCGATGCGGCAGGAAACCAGATTGCCCTCAGGCCGTTCAACGAACCCGGCCAGTTGCCGATTCAGCCGGTGAGGAACCAGCGGGGCGAATGGCTGCGAATCGGGATTCAACTCCCCGGATTTCTCTTGCGGGCGCGCACATGGCAAGTTCAGGTCGGCCGCACGAAGCTGTATCTGCTGGACACCAACGATCCGGAAAACCTGCCGGAACATCGGGGTATCACGAGCGAACTTTATGGAGGCGGCCCGGAGTTGCGTCTGCAGCAGGAGCGCGTGCTGGGAATCGGCGGCTGGCGTCTGTTAAGAGCGTTAGGAATTCGACCGGAGATCTGCCACCTCAACGAAGGGCACGCGGCATTCGCGGTGCTGGAGCGGGCGCGAAGCTGGATGGAAGAAACGGGCCAGCCGTTTGCCACTGCCCTGTCGGTAACCCGCGCCGGCAATCTCTTCACTACCCACACACCGGTGGCAGCGGGCTTCGACCAGTTCGCGCCGGAATTGGTTTCCGACCGGCTGCGCGATTATTCGGAACGAGAACTCGGATTGCCGCTCAATCAACTGCTGGCGTTAGGCCGGTTGAATCCTGCGAATGATTCGGAGCCATTCAACATGGCGTATCTCGCCATCCGCGGCAGTGGCGCTATTAACGGTGTCAGCCGATTGCATGGTGAAGTGAGCCGCCGCATTTTCCAGAATCTCTTTCCGCGCTGGCCAGAAGAAGAGGTTCCGGTAAGCCACGTGACGAACGGGGTACACACGCCTACGTGGGATTCCGTGGAAGCCGACGCGTTGTGGACGGAGGTCTGCGGCCAGGGGAGGTGGACCGGAGCCGATATCAAAACCATTGAAGAAAAACTGCGGTCGGCTCCGGAAGGCGCACTTTGGAGCATGCGGCAGAGGTCTCGGGCCAAACTGGTCGAATATCTGCGGAAACGTGTGGCGCTTCAGTTGGCGGGACATGGAGCATTGCCGGAGGAAGTGGAACAGGCGCGAAACATTCTGGACCCCGACATACTCACGCTCAGCTTTGCGCGGCGCTTCGCCACTTACAAACGGCCCAACCTGTTGCTGCACGACCCGGCACGGCTTCTGAGAATTCTCACCGACCGCAACCGGCCGGTCCAACTCGTGCTGGCAGGCAAAGCTCACCCCCAGGATCTCGAGGGACAAGCCATGATCCGGCAGTGGATTGAGTTTATCCGGCACACCCCAGCGCGTTCTCAATCTGTTTTTCTGAGTGACGACGACATGGGACTCACCGAACATCTGGTGCATGGAGTGGACCTCTGGCTCAACACACCGCGGCGACCGTGGGAAGCGAGCGGCACCAGCGGAATGAAAGTTCTGGTGAATGGGGGGATCAATTGTTCAGAGCTCGACGGCTGGTGGGCGGAAGCTTATACACCCAAAGTGGGCTGGGCTCTGGGCGATGGGAAAGAACACGATTCCGATCCGGCCTGGGATGCGCACGAAGCGAACCAGCTTTATGAACTGCTGGAACAACGTATCATTCCAGAGTTCTATCAACGCAACGAAGCGGGAATCCCGGCGCGATGGCTGGAGCGCATGCGTGAGAGCATGGCGCGGCTGACACCGCAGTTTTCCGCCAATCGGGCGGTCCGCGAATATACGGAGCAACATTATCTGCCGCTGGCCAGGAATTTTCTCGATCGCTCAGACAATCGGGGCCAGTTGGGCGCCTCGGTCCTCGACTGGAGCCGGCAGGTGGAAGAACACTGGCCACGCCTGCGTTTTGGTTCGCTGTCCATTTCGACCGATGGGGGCAGACACAACTTCGCGGTGCAGGCGTGGCTGGATGATTTGAATCCGGACGCCGCCGCAGTCGAACTCTTCGCGGTGGGGCGCGATGGCGGGGCCCCTGAACTTCATTCGATGACCCGGGGGCCGGCGTTGTCCGGTACTGAACATGGCTACACGTGGACGGCGAGCATATCGGACGAACGTCCCGCGACAGACTTCACGCCTCGCCTGGTGCCACGGCTCGACGGTGCGCATGTGCCGCTCGAATGCCCGCAGATACTTTGGTATCGCTGACTTGAAACCGGGAAGTGGAAGACGACTGAGAGCTTCGGCGGGAGTTAATTTTTCCTGCTAGAGTTCTCCGCGAAAGCGCCGATAAGTCTATTGAAAGGTGTATAACCGGCGAACGCTGTGAGCCTGAGTACCTCCCCATCCCCTTTGCTGGGAATCGCGGAATTGATATCGCCTCCGGCTACGGCTCGGAGCGATCCGAGTCCGCTCGAATTACTCAATTCGGGCGCACTTGCGTTGCCCGACGCCTGCACGGTTGCAGACTGTAAAGGCTCGTCCGCAAGGACTGCGAACCTGTTCCGATTGTTCGTGCTGAGCCAGTCTGCTATTGACGCGCAGAAGCATGGCGACGACAGAAAAACGATTCGGGGCGACCTGATCCGCTGAGGAAAGCCGGGACGGGCTGGGCGGCCATCGGGCAGCCTGGGTCGAGGTGTTACGCTTGAGCGCATGCTGACTGTGCACAAGGTGCGCCAGCCCAGGAGTTTCGATCGTTTTCAATGCACCGGCGCCGCGTGCCCGGACACCTGCTGCGTCGGGTGGGGCATTCTCGTCGACCAGAGGACTTACGACAAATATCAACAGGATCCCGACCTGCGGGTGGGAGACAGACCGGTCAGCGATCTGGTCGAAATCAATCCAGCCGGAAGCTCTGCCAGTGATTATGCAAAATTTCGTCTGACTGAAGCAGGGTGCCCGGCGCTGCAGGGCGGCCTGTGCTCCATCCAGCAAGCCTACGGTGAGCCAAATATACCGGACTTGTGCAGCTCATATCCGCGAGTACTCACGGAAATCGGGGGGACCATAGAGAGGTCGCTCCATTTGTCCTGTCCGGAGGCAGCGCGGCTCGTTCTTACCAATCCGGACGCTCTCTGGATCGAGGAACGGACGGAAGAGCATCAGCCTTATCGCGCTGGATCTATCAATGCGATTTCCGGTGATCCCAAGGGCTCACTGAACGCAGTGAGGGCGTTCGTCATTGAAATAATCCGCGAACGATCCCTTCCTTTATGGCAGAGGATTGTTTCGCTGGGCTTCGTCATTGACAGGCTTGCGGACATTGACATCGATAGTGCGGCCCCTACGCTCGAAGAACATGTGAATCACATCAGAAAGGGTTCGTTCGCCGCTCTGCTCAACGGCTTGAAACCAGACCCTTCGTTCCAGCTCGAAACCGTTCTGGAGCTGGTGGTGGCGCGCATTGGGAGCGACTACACCGCACCCCGGTTCGTCGAGTGCTACAGCGATTTCATGGTTGGTTTGAACTGGACGGCACAATCCAGCATGCAGGAACTGGCCAGCCGATACTCCGTCGCAGCGGAGCAATACCTCAGGCCGTTTCTGCTCAGCCATGAGTATCTGCTGGAAAATTACCTCATCAACTATATTTTCCGCACAGTGTTTCCTTACCGGCGGAAACTCCCGAATCAAAAATTTGCGATTGATTCCAGCCGAGAGTCACTCAATAGCGCCTTCGTTTCGCTTTGCGTTCATTACGCAATCGTGCGCACTTTACTGGTGGGAATCGCCGCTTTGCATAGATCCGAACTGAACGAAGGGCACGCTATTAAGCTGGTCCAATCGTATTCGAAAGCGTTTCTGCACAGCGGCACATTTGAAAAGTCGGCTCTCGATTATCTTGAGAAATATACCTCTAACCCAGCTGCGGCTGCGCTTCTTGTAAGAGATTGAGGTCCGCTGCATTGACTGGGCTCACGAGCGAGGAAGCCCGAAGCTTGCTGGCAACGTCGGGGCCCAACGCTGTAGCTGATACGGCACAGCGTCCGCTGCGAAGGGCTCTCACCAAATTCTGGGCTCCTGTTCCGTGGATGCTGGAAGCGGCGATCGTACTGGAGTTGTCGCTGGGCAAATACTTTGAGGGAGCGATCATACTGGCTCTTCTGGCGTTTAATGCAGCCCTCGGTTTTTTTCAGGAAGGGCACGCCCAGGCAACGCTGGCAGCACTGAAATCACGGCTGGCGCTGAATGCAGCGGTCAAACGCGATGGTGTCTGGAAAACTATACCGGCAACCGAACTGGTGGTTGGGGATGTAGTGAAACTGTCACTGGGAGGAGTGGTTGCCGCCGACGTGAAACTAGCCGAGGGGTCGGTGCTGCTTGACCAATCCATGCTCACCGGCGAATCTGTTCCCGTTGAAGCGGGGGCTGGGTTCGAAGCCTATGCCGGAGCACTTGTGCGGCGAGGCGAAGCGGTCGCGGACGTGACTGCGACAGGTGCGCGGACAAAATTTGGACGTACCGCGGAACTGATCCGAACCGCACATGTAGTAAGTTCTCAGCAGAAAGCCGTGCTGCAAGTGGTCCGCAACCTGGCTATGGTAAACGGCGCCATCATTGCGATGCTCGTGGGATACGCCTACGTTCTCAGGATGCCAGGAAGCGAGATTATTCCTCTGGTGCTCACCGGAATTCTGGCATCGATACCGGTGGCGCTGCCGGCAACGTTCACCCTGGCGGCGGCGCTGGGCGCGCGGGCTCTGGCAAAACAGGATGTTCTCCCCACGAGGCTCTCCGCGGTAGATGAAGCAGCGTCTATCGACGTTCTGTGCGCGGATAAGACCGGAACTTTGACGAGAAACGAACTGGTAGTAACCGCCGTACATGCATTGCGGGGATTCGATGAATCGCACGTGCTGGGACTGGCCAGTCTCGCGAGCTCAGACGCCGGACAGGATCCGGTTGACACGGCTATCCGGGCCGAGGCGGGGAAAAAAAGTGCTGCCGATCTGCCGAATTTAGTCACGTTCATTCCGTTCGACCCAGGCACGAAGATGTCGGAGGCAACGGCTGTCGACCAGTCCGGTGGCGCAATGCGCATCGTGAAGGGGGCATTTGCCGTCGTCGCGGGTCTGGCGACAGCGTCACCCGATGCATCGGCGGCGGCGAATCAACTCGAAGCACAGGGATTCCGGGTTCTGGCGGTCGCGGCCGGGGCTCCTGGAGCAATGAAACTAACTGGCCTCATCGCTCTCAGCGACCCACCCCGATTGGACTCAGCTTCGCTCATTGCCGAGCTTAAAGCCCTGGGAGTGCGCGCGGTAATGGTGACAGGAGACGCTCCGGCGACCGCGGCGATTGTGGCTCACGCGGTAGGGCTCGAGGGAAAGATCTGTCCGGCCGGGCCGATTCCCGCCAATGTGAGTCCAGAGGATTTCGCGGTATTCGCGGGCATTCTTCCCGAAGGAAAATACAACCTGGTCAAGGCCTTCCAGAACAGCGGACACACAGTTGGCATGTGCGGCGATGGAGCCAACGATGCGCCCGCTCTGCGTCAGGCGCAGATGGGGATCGCGGTTTCAACAGCTACGGATGTGGCGAAGTCGGCGGCCGGCATTGTTCTGATTAAGCCGGGGCTTGGCGGCATTGTCGCTTCGGTTAAAGAAGGCCGCATAACGTTTCAGCGCATCCTGACTTATACGCTGAACTCGGTTACCAAGAAAGTTGTGCAGGTGCTCTTTCTGGCAGTGGGGTTGATTATGACCGGCCACGCGATTCTGACTCCGATGCTGATGGTGATCATCATGCTTACGGGCGACTTACTCGGCATGTCTCTCACGACTGACAATGTACGCGCGTCCGCCACGCCCAATGCCTGGCGAATCGGCTCGTTGACTGCCGCGGGTGTATTCACGGGAGTTGCGGAGCTGATCCTTTGCACCGCCATTTTGGCCATCGCAAAATTTCACCGGGGTTTTGGCATCGACATGCTGAGAACCGTGGCGTTCGTGATTGTTGTATTCGGAAATCAGGCGACCACCTATACGAACCGGGAACGGCAACGCATGGGTTCCTGCCCTCCCAGCCGGTGGCTGCTCGCGTCGTCCCTGGCGGATGTGCTGATTGCATCCACGCTGGCGATCTCCGGAATTGCCATGACTCGCGTGCCGGTGCTGGTCGTGGGCGAGGCACTCGTGGCGGCAGCGATTTTCGCCTTCGTTCTGGATTTTGCCAAGGTCCCCGTGTTCAGGCGCCTGCGGATCGTCTGAAACTGCCAACTATTAAGATCCGGCTATAGCAGTTGGCAGTTGCGTTCCTGTCCTGATAGAAGCCTTATGAGTACGTGCCGGCAGCTAACTTCCCGGCGCCTCGCGTAATTGTTTCTAACTAGTACGGCTCCATTACATCGACCTTCTGCTAGTTTGGTGTCTTGGATTACCGCACCAGTTTTGGCGCCGCACTCGGATTGATGCAGGACTCGGCTCATTTTATGAGCGCGTTCCTGCCCGGCCACGAAGTGCGGGAAGTTCAAAACAAGCTGGAGGCTTTTCGCCTCTTTGCTTACGTCGATCAGAAGCTGAAGTTTCCCGCGGATCGACCGTCTCTTCCGGAGATGGTCCGCCTGGCCGAGGCGTTGCCACCCTTTCAGAGAATTTTTGCGCTGGAGGGCGTGGCCCATTTCTACACGAGCACCGCGGCAACGGAGACGCCTATGATCCACCTGCTCGCGGATCCTGAGCTCCCCGATAACGCGATGGTGCCTCTGCATTCGGGGATGGGCACCACTCTCGCGAGTGCAGCGCTGGCACGGTTAGGCGACAGCCCCTCGCCGGCTGATCTGCGCAAAGCGCTGGAGGATTTTTTCGAGCTTTGCCATGACAATTCGCGCGAAGGCTGGTATATAAATTCAATTGAGGCGATGGGTCTCGCGGTCCGTACCTTATACCCGCACCTTCGCATGCAGGTGAGCGAAGAGATGGGGGAAATCGATGAGGCTGCACAACCTTTGTTCTGGCATGGTGTGGGCCGCGCGCTCTATTTTGTCCCCATGAACTTCATTACGTTTGGCGGATCTCACGAACGGGCTTTGCGCGCGGCGTTCGAGGAAGCGCCCACACTCGAAGACCGTCATAACACCGTGGCCGGCCTGGCGTGGGCACTGACTCTGGTGAATATCCAGCACCCGATAATTCTGGAAACATTTCTTCACATGTGCCGCGGTACGGGTCTGTCCGCGGCGCTGAGCAACGGCGTGGTATCGGCTTTAATGGTGTGGAGGCACATGGTTCCGGAGGGACAAGAAATTCTCGCGCCTTATTTGAGCTCGTCGACTAAGGTGGCCAGCCCCGCACTTTGGAACGACGTTGTCGCGATGCCCGCAGCCCATGCCTTCGCTGAAATTTTTCCCGCGCTGACACGCCCCTATGAAATCGGCCAGCCCACCATCGCGAATCTGTTTGAATACCAGGACATGAGGGTAAGCCAGGCATGAGTAAGGGTATTTCCAAAACCTTCCGGGAAGCGGAAATCGGCGGCGCGATTTCCCGTCTGGTTTACGACCTGACTTCACCACCATTACCGCCCGGCGAAGAGCGCACTCGCGCGGTCGCAAAATTTCGCGCAGCCCGGGAAGGGACGCTGGCGATCGTTCAGAACTTGTCGCAGGAGCAAGCTGATTTTTCCCCTCGCGCCGGGGTCTGGTCCATCGGACAGAATGTCGAGCATCTGCTCCTGACCGAGCAGCTTTACCGGATCCAGATGCAAAACATGATCGAACTGGCCAGACAGGGAGGAAGACACAATATCGCGTTGACTTTCGAGGAGATCGACAATTCGATCGCATTGATTCCGCGTGATGTGATTCCGAAGCTGACCCTGCCGCTGAATATGTTGAACATGATCGTGCCGCGAGTGGTACGGGTGGCGCTGATTCGTACTCCCTTTGTCCCTGCGCTTAACCCCACTGCCTCCAGCCCTAAACGCGGCCAACCGATCGCAGCTTTACGGGCGCGCGCTGTGGCATCGTTGAACACCACGGAAGAGATCTTTCGCGGCGAACTTCCGGCCGGCCTGATGGACGTGACGCTGAGCCATCCGATCTTCGGGGTCAACAACATCGCGCACATCCTGGGAATTCTGGCTGCGCATGAAGATCGCCATCACTGGCAAATCAAGTCGGTCGTGGCTAATCCGCTTTTTCCACCGGATGCATTGAAGTCTCTTTTTCAACTAGCCGAAGAAAAGAGTTTGGCGGACAACTCAACGGGGACGAAGGGGAGATGAGGGGTTCGCCCCGCTTCAGCGCAGTTCCACAACCATCCATCAGCCTATGATTTCGGGTCATCCGATCGTCGATTACTGCAGCCGTTTGTTCCAGATCATGGGCGTCATGATGTCCCAGATCGGGAAACTGCTGGCGCGTCTGTTGCGCGGACAACCGCTCGACGGACCCAATCTGCTGAGGGAAGGCTTCGAAAAGGCCGGCGGCACATTCGTCAAATTCGGGCAGATCCTCGCACTTCAGGTGGACACGCTTCCCCCCGAATACTGCACGGCCCTCATGAGACTGCTCGATCGAATTCCGACGGCCAGCCATGAACAGGTCCTCAGGATATTTGAAGAAGATCTTAAGGCCCCGCCGGAAGCCCTTTACCGCACTTTTGATTACGACGCTATTGCATCCGCTTCCATAGGGCAGGTTCATCGCGCGGAGCTTCATGATGGAACAGTTGTCGCCGTCAAAGTTCAGCGGCCCGACGTTCATCAGGATTTTCATCGGGACGTTCTGGTCATGCGGGGCTGCATGTGGCTGGTCCTCCTGTTGCGGATCAAAAGCCTGTATTTCATGCGTGACCCGATCCGCGAACTCGCGGTCTGGACCCACGACGAACTCGACTACCGCAGAGAAGCCGCGCATTGCGACCTGCTGGCGCATAATGCCGAGGGTTCTGTCACGGAGCGGATTCCGAAGATTTACTGGCAACTCACTACGGGCCGGGTTCTGACAATGGAGTTCCTCGAAGGACCCAACGTTTCCACTTACCTGAAATATCTGGAGCGGGGAGATGAGGACGCACTCGCGCGGCTGCGTGATGCGGGTTTCGATCCTGCGGTTTTCAGTAGTAATGTCATCACTAACTTCCTGCGCGATGCGTTCCGGCATGGCGCTTTCCACGCCGATCTTCACCCTGCCAATCTGTTGATTCTTCCCAACAATGTTGTCGGATATGTCGATTTCGGAATCGTGGCTTCGCTGAGTCCCGAGGCACGCCGGAAACAGATTGAGCTCACGCTCGCCTATGCGTCCGGCGATCCCGAGGCGATTTACCGCGAGTTCATGAACATCTGCAAGCCGAGCGCGGATGCCGATTTCGAGGGCATTCGTAACCGCATCGCGCAGATGGCGCGGACCTGGTACGGCGAACCCACCATCGTCGGCAATGTGCGGTTCCGGATCACGGTAACGACGGCCATGATGGATCTTCTCGCCGTATGCCGTGAATATGGCGTCCTGGTCGACCAGGAAATGATCAAGTACATCCGGTCAACCATCCTGGTGGACGGTCTGGTTTCACTGATCGCGCCGGGTCTCGATATCGCGGACTCGTTGCGCAAGGTGGTTGAGGAGTACCTGATCGCGGAAGCTCGCCGTAAAATACTCTCGCGCGCGGGCGGCTTGTCGATCCTTACGGATCTCGCCATCTGGATGAAGATGGGCCCGGCCGCCATGCTGCGTTCGCTGGACATGGTGGAACGCCGTCAACTTCGCCTGCGCGGCCGTGGCAGTCAGGCGGGGGGTAAGTCACCCAGCTCTGACGGCATCCGTGTCAGAGCGTCTGCGGCGCGCGCAATATGGATCGTCTCAATGGCGTTTCTGGTGCTTGAGGGTGGGCTTCCCTCGTGGAAAGCGGCGCCGATGCTGGCGACCTTTGCCGCGGTATTCGTGACATTGTGGACGCTCTGGATGCTGTTACTCCTGTCCCAAACGGATACCAGGTGAATCAGGGCGGAGAGAACCGGCAATCTTGACTCAACAACAAACAAATGCGGCCGATGTCTTTCGTCGATTCGGTTTGGGCCCTCCTGGTTTCCTCGGCGCCGTTGCGGTCCCTCCGCGCGGCCACGGCAGCGCCCTGGGCCGAAGACTCAAAGACTCATTCGAGGAATTAGGCGGTCTCTACCTCGCATTCGCAGAGTTTCTTGGGTGGCGTGCGGATCTGCTGGGGGTCGATTACCTCACCGCCTTACGCGAGATTCGCCAGACAATTCCACCCGTACCGCGCGATAAAGTCGCCGAGCTTCTGCATCGGGAATTGGGCGACACCGGCGATGAACTGGCGCAGCGGATGGACGGGGAACCCGTATGGTCCACTCTTTCGCGTACGGCGTATCTGAGTTACTACGAAGGAACTATCGTGGTTGTTCAGGTGGCCCGCGAACCGGTCGCGGAGTCCGATCTGGCGGAGTTCGAACGAGGCATCGGATCGCTGGGAAATGCGGATGTGGCGCGTGCGGCCGCTCCTGAGATTATTGCTGAATTCCGCCAATGGTTGCGTCAGGCGGAATCGTGCCTCACGGAGCGGTCTTACCTCGAAGTGCTGGGCCGCAACAAAAATCGTACGCTGGTCGATTACCCGGTGTTGATCCCGGAAATTACCACAGATAACGTCCTGTGCTGGCCTTGGGTGGAAGGAGAGACCATCGGTTCGCTGGTTCAGCGCGGATCGGTCGAAGCCGTCACTCAGGCTGCCGTAGCGGTGCTGGAACAATATTGCAGCCTTTCCATTGTCGATGCGGAACTGTCAGGCGATGCGATGGTGATAACCCCTGGCGACGGTCGTCTGGCTGTTCGGAGACTGAACAGGCCGCTTGCGGTACCTTCTCCTCTGGTCAATACGGGCATGAAGTACATCGCGGCGGTGCTGGAAGGCAATACCTCTGTGACCGCTCAAACGCTGGTGAACATGGCGCTGGGGAAGTCAACGGGAAGCCTCGAATCCGCTTTGCTCGAATCCCTGTCCGCCATCGAACCTGAGCTAAAGGTGGGCCTTTGGTTTCCTCCCTCAGCCGCCGCATTTGAGAGTAACTGGCGCGCACTGGCCCGGCGCAACGTAAAACGACCGCTGTATCTCAACAGCCTGCATCGCAATTTAATCGCGACGGGCTATTGGACGGCGGAAGCAGTAGCAGCCGGAGGCGACGCGATCGATACCATCACGGAGGCGCACTGGCCGGTAGTCGGTGGAGTGCTGAAGGCGAATGCTTCCCAGCTCCTGGATCCGCTGGTCATAACGGAATGGTCGGTCGGCCTCGGACTGCTTAGCTTTGGCGCTATGCGAGAGGCCAACAGGCTGGCGGAAGAAGTCCGCGATAATAATCTGACCATCGAAGTGGAGGTGGGCGCCGCCCAGCCCGCTGCTCCTTCACCCGTTACCAGAAATTTCCTGAACAGAGTTCTGATCGCGTGCCTGCTCGGCACCATCCTTGCCATTCTTCGCTGGGGCGGTTCAATGGCCCGGCCGGCCCAGGGCATTATGGTTGCCGTCGCCTATGCGGCGCTTGCGGCCATGTTTTGGGCGGTGGCAAAACTCGGGTAATGTTAAGCTCCGCGCGTGACTGGACGAGAGTCGAGCACTGCTTTGATTGCCAGCCGTTCCTCACGGTGAGGGTCATTGACCGCCTCACACTCGCGGTCGAAAACCATGGTGGGACGCTCCGCGGCATTGAATGAATTCCATTTGGGCAAACCCTTGTGATTAGGATTGCCCGACCGTGCAAAGGCCACCCATGCCCCACTCACTTTTTCTGCCAGTGCATATCGGTCCTGACCCTGACCATTCATCCATTGCACTGCATCCACATGATCGAATACAAAAGGTAGCTCCATGCCGTGCATACACCGGACTTTCCCGTCGCGCAGCGGAGAATACCATTTGAAGTAATACGAATACGCGGGAGCTTTGGCCTGCCTGGCTTTGAGTTCGGCGATCGTGTAACCCGCCTGTCTCAGTGTGCCCGCGTCCGAGGCCAGAATCATCGCAAGGTCAGTATTGGACGCCTTAGGCCGTCCGTTCTTATAGACACTGATAATCTGATCCGCCAGTGCGTCTTCCACCTGGAGGGTCCGTTTCACTCGCTGACGCAGCGCCGCGGCGTCCAGGTCGTTCGTAGTCCAGTAAGGATCGTTGGGCGCTGCATAAGGCACCGATTCGGTTTCGACGGACCCGACCATCAGAGGTATGTTTGCGGAGATCTCCGGTGCATCCGGATCGAACGGATTTCGAGGCATCGTTCTGCCGTCTACTATCGGGACAAAGCGCAACGAGAGGTCGCCGTTCGTTCCGAAATCAGGTCCGGTTCGCCCGACGGCGGCGGCGTCACGCGCATTTTCGGCTCCTTGCCCGGTTCCGGACAACGCCGCCAACAGTTTTTCCGCAGGCAACTTCTGAAGTTCCTCGGCCTGAGTGGGTTTGAGGCCAAGACGCCTCATGTATGCCTCGGTCCACTGCATCGCCTCATCTTTCGGCGTACCCCACAAACCGGTGTCGCTGACCGTACTTTGGATGATCATGCGATGAAACAGGCCCCTGGCCGCGGGCATCGACTGCACAGTGGCAACTTTTCCGCCGCCTCCGGACTGGCCGAAAATCGTCACATTCGCGGGGTCTCCCCCAAACGAAGCCACATTGTCGCGGACCCATTCGAGTGCTGCAATCAGATCGAGCGCACCCACGTTCGCTGAATTGGCGTATCGATCGAGGCCAGTTCCGGCCAGATAGAGAAAGCCGAATACATTGATTCGGTGATTGACCCCGACGACCACCACATCGTGTTTTCTGGCCAGTTCGGCGCCGTCGTAGAGGATCGATCCCGACCAGCCCGTTCGCATCCCTCCACCATGGAACCAAACCATGACAGGCTTCCTCGAGTTCTTATTGAGACCCGAAGTCCACAGGTTCAGTGTGAGGCAATCTTCGCTCATGGGACCGTGCCCCGTCAGCGCATCACCCATTTGAGGCACCATGATCCGAACCGGTTGAAATGCCCGCGGACCCAGTTCGGTTACAGCACGCACGCCGCTCCAGGATTTTGGCCGTGCCGGAGGCATGAAGCGAGCGTCGCCTTCGGTGGACGCACCATAAGGGATCCCTTTGAACGCGTGCACCTTCCCGTCGAATAAACCTTTGATTTTGCCCGCGGACGTCCCGACGACTGGCCCTTCCGCCAAATCGCTTTTCGCCGCCCAGCCGCGAGTCAACCCGCTTGAAATCAGAAGACCAGTTGCTGCCGTCCTGCCTAGAAAGGATCGCCGATTCATTGAGATCTTGACCTCTCCTGTCTCTGTCCGCCGGGGACCAGACTCAGTCTATCCGAAATGAAGGCGCTTCAAGGTGACGAATACCTGAGTGACGAATACCTCGGCATGGGAATTGTTGGGGGATTCGTGAGACCGCCGTCCCTCAAAAATACGAATACGCTGTTTTAATTAGAAATGGTGAGCCGGGCGGGGCGCGAACCCACGACCACAACATTAAAAGTGCTGCAAGACCATTGGTGTGGGGTGGTGCCGGGTAGTGTCTTCAATGCTTTCCGAGCGTTCTGCCGGTCGACGCCAGTGGCTCGCGCGGGGAGTTTAGCCACAAGTAAATCCCGGTGAATCGATGGCCGAGCACCGCCTCTCTTTTTCCTGACGGAGTCGGCGGCGGTTCCATTCCACAGCAGCACGGCCTATACCCTCAGCCCCAGCGCACGCAACCACGCGTCCACCTGGCCGAATGCATCCTGCTGCCATTGATCGGGCGTACGGTCTCCGAGGATGTTTGATTCCTGGACGAAGTTCCTGACGCAGGTTGGCCCAAAGCCATCGACCACGTCGAACTTTTCGCTGATGAACCCATAGCCCGTTGCCCCACTCGGAAGATTCAATAACGGCAGGCAGTCTTTGGCGAGGGCATCGATACCTTCCGGGTAGTTATGGATGCAGTAGTAGATGTCATAGGCGTCTTTCTGCTTTAAGCGATTGTGAACCGCGTACCCTTTCATCGCGAGAAGCGCCGGGATGGAACACACTGCAATCTCAATCTGGTTGGTTCCGCCATTGGGCATCGCGCCGCGCACGGCAACCATTTGGTTGAAGCGCATCGCAAGATCAGTCCCGTCCGCCCGTTGCACCGCGAAGTCTTCAATGATTGGCGGCTTGTTCCTGTCAATCACCGCATCCCGCGGCATCTTCGGCGAGATGAAAGAGTGGTTCGTGTTCCAGGTTCGTGTTCCAGGTTCGTGTTCCAGGTTCGTGTTCCAGCTGGATAAGCGCAACGAGAAATGGCCGGATCTGCCGTGGGTTTTCAATTGGACACTAAAGCCGATTGGTGCCCACCTCAAGGGTTGGAGCAAGGCATGTGAAGCGGCGGATCTGCCAGGGCTGCACTTCCATGGCCTACGTCGTTCAGCCGTCAGAAATGTCGAACGGGCCGGCGTTCCACGTCGGGTCGCTATGGAAATCGCCCTCATCGATCCGCAAGAGGAGCCATCGCTGCCGAGTTGAAATACTCATGTCGCGGGAAAACGCAGTGCTCCGAACAGTCTTATCTCCAGGCGCCGGGCGAGTCACCTGCCATCCCGCAGTTGGGCGTCGCGGCGTCAACTTGACGATACACATCTTTACGACACCACCGATGTTGTTAACAAGTCAACATGTCCGCTTTTATTAACACGTGATCTGTCCGGTTTTGGTTTTAGGCGGCGCGAGCCGCCCGCCTTTTGAGTTTGGGAGAGAGGGCCGTCGCCGTCGTCG